>Ga0209443_1000672_pt1 | contig 22920 bp, 17 predicted proteins | sample LauGreBMM110DCMD_2_FD_187571 | JGI IMG/M metagenome (GOLD analysis project Ga0209443, IMG submission 187571) | Freshwater lake microbial communities from Lake Michigan, USA - Su13.BD.MM110.DCMD (SPAdes) (version 2) | ecosystem: Environmental > Aquatic > Freshwater > Lake | place: Lake Michigan... | reverse complement strand
AAAACTAATACAGGTAGACACCAGTGCCGAAAAATTACAAACAATATTAAACGAAACACTTGTAATACACGAATATCATCCATCGCTTGAAACTAACGACCCTCTCATATTTAACTGCGAGAACGCTATAAATAATGCATTTTTAATCGCAAAAAATATAAGAACTCGTACGGATGTCGAATTAATCAATACTCAAATAAGGGATTATATCGATACATATTTACATGAGGCGTTTTTAAACATAAAAAATATAGATAACTCGTTGTTTGGAGAAATAATTATAAATTTGTTTATGCTGTACGATATATACATAAATAACCAATATGATTCGTCTATTGAAACAGCTTCAAGTACTCATCCAATATTAAACAATAATGTGTTTGTATTGCTTACAAAAAAAGAAACACGCCAATGTCAATATATTTATAATATGATAGATAAGGAACTAAAAGATAAAAACTTGCCCAACGATGATACACACCGCAATAGTGTATGGGCGGAAATATTAGAAACTAACCTAAGAGACACATTACAAGTTTGGTTCGCCGACGATTTTATTATAACATCAAGAAGGGAACCTATTCAAACAATATTTAAATTACTACACCTAAATAATGTTAGATATTCTCGTATGAGCGCACTTATTAAAGAGCAAAATCCCGAACCGATACGGATATTCGAAGGACAAGACATTCAATTTAATGAAAAATTAATTTTAATCGACGCTGTGTTAAATGATGATTTGCAATTTCCAAAGTATGATAGCAACATACAACCTTTCGTTCAATTGGCGAGACATAATGAAAATAAAGCACAAAATTTATTCAATAACAAATTAAAAAAATACTCAGAATATAAAAATATTTATCGCGGCGGCGTCACTGACGTTAGTATTAATATTCATATTAGGGAATATATATCTCTATTTAACAATAACATGATTTCAAAAATACCGATATGTAACAGTGTTCAGCTTTTTAATGTAGACGACGCATATAATACTCGTATAGCTAATAAATTATTTGAGGAATATAAAGGACATGACCAAAATATTGAAAATCTTGTGAAATATATTAAAACTATGAAAATGGAATCATATTTGGGAAAAAATTTTGAAATACATGAAATGATATTAAACAAATTTACGCCAATGTCTAACGGGTTATTTAAATACAATGAAGTCGAATATATTTTTATTAATGAAAATTATTTATACACATTTTTTGGATTTATTAATCGCGGCGATAAAAATATGGTTAGTGATGATATTAATAAAATAAAAACAATGACGGCTATATTTTATTGCCAAGATCATTATATGTTTGTTATTGCAAATGCCCAATGCGACAACACAGTGCGCAAATACGCAAAAAAAAATATATTCCTGAATAAAAGTTTATATTTAATTAAATATGTGATTGAAACCAACACATGGACAGTTAACGACAACACTGCATTCATAAACCCGTCAATTAAAGAGTTTCCATTTATGATATTTGCACCATGTAACTGCTTAAAAATCATGTACAAATCAAATGGACTTTTTAACTTATTTACGTGGGGTGTAATTGAAGACCCCCATAAAATACTCGGAAAAGAAACAGTTTTTAATGCGCTGGATTTAAATATATCTTCAAATTTAATTGTACCAATATTCACTACTGCTAATTTTGATGTAAAAACAATGTACTCCAATTTTGGAGCATATGATATGATCCTGAATTCACTTAATATTACACAACTAATGTGGAATAAGTTACCAGAATATATTTCTCCTGGCAAAAGCGATGTGCGTGAATATATGAAATTCTCCAACACTCCTGATTCTAATGGATATAAATATGTTCCAAACTTTGCACAGATACAAGAAATATGTAAAAAACAGATGCCGTCTAATATAAAATTATATTCGTGGAACTATATTGTCGACGACAAAATTGCCGATAACATGCCAGAATGTGTAAAACAATTGGTAACAAAAGTTAAAAGTCATATTTCGATTGATCATGAGAAAATAAAGGAGATATCTGACGCAATTAGTAAAGATAATCCTGATCCTGATTATAATATACATATGCCAGGGTTTTTACAGAGAAATCCGGTAATAAAAATTAACGATGGAGAGTCTATTAGTACAGAGGAAATACATGAATGTATCGAATATCTTGTCCGTCAAATTCAGGGATTAAATAACACGTTAGTTTATAAAAATGACGATAATTTGCTAAATTTTATATATGAAAATTCACCGGCATTATTAAATATAATTCAAGTCAATTTAATGATCAGGCATTTGTATACTATAAATAAAATAGTTAGTGGCAATAAAGCACTCGGAGATTATAAATTTGCAATATTTGAATCATCGAGTAATATGGAAATGCCTCAAACTATACCAGATGTTCAAACATTAATATTCATGATATATTTTGGAAATTTCTTTAAAACAGAACAGCTCGACAAATATAGCAGAATGATAATGTCAATGAATACCGATCGCGAACTTTTTCCAGTACATCATATTATGATGGGGAAAGGAAAAAGTGCAGTCATAACACCATTAATAGCGATAAATTCTGAAATAAAAAATAAAAAATCATATGTAATTGTTCCGAGTCATTTGCTCCAACAAACCTCTGACACATTCAAGGTTATTAATCAGATATTCAATTTGACAAAAGTAGCAATTATAGACGATAATAGTGTAAAACATTTACTGTTAGAAGCTAAATTTAATAGCAACGATAGTATATTAATAATGGACGAAATAGATATGATGCTAAATCCGTTGCAGTCAACTTATCAAATAAGTATTGAGAAGACAAAATTAGATAAAACACTTGCAAAAAATATGTTAGGTGTATTAAAGTTATTGCATCAAAATAACGGAAACAGTGAACATATTAGCAGCCCATCTGAAAACATAACACCTTTTTTAATTAAAGAGATGACAACCGTATATAATTCTCTATATGTTAAAAATATAAATTATGGCATGAGCAGGGAAAATAAACCACCAGGAGATTCATATTATAGCAGGATCGCAATACCTTATGCCAGAAAAGACTCTCCACTCGAAAAATCAGAATTTTCTTCAATAATTGTATCTTTTGTTTTGTCGTTTAAGTATTTTTACGAAACTATGTCTCTGGAAAAAAATGATCTTTATAATATTTGGAAGTCGAAAGATATTGATATTATAGATTTGCTCAGTAGCGATCTAATAAGAATACCGGACAACGATCATTTTATTTCTCTCGCAGAAAATAAATATAATCAGTTGGATGAACAGCGCAAAACAGAAATTATAGATTTATATTTAGAATATTATGTTTTCCCGATGATTAAAATATCGGGAGAGGTACAAACATGTTCAATGGTTGATATTATGGGCACAGATAATATCTTCTGGGAAATTGGATATTCTGGAACGATTGATGTAGATTTTCCTCAGGTCAAAACAGACTGTGACGGTTGTAAAGGATTTAATAGTAATATTGACATTGATTATGACGAACAAATATCAATGAATATGATATTTAAAAATAAAGATATATATGAAAATACTTCTGAGAATGAATTCGGAGGTGTATCTAGTATCGATCAATTATGGAGTCATATTAGAGATAATTTAGATAATAGATACAGCATGTTAATCGATTTAGCGGGATTATTAAAAGATATGGATAATTTGAGTGTGGTTAAAGAAATCGCAAGATTATACGATCAAAGTAGGTCATATATTTATTTAGATAATAAAAATAATAAATATATATATGAATCCAGCAATGATACATCAAAAAAATATAATGGACAAGAATTTGGGTCTGACGATGACGTATTTTATTATTACAGTCAACAACACACTGTTGGAATCGATTTTAAACAACCTGCTCAAATGAGATGTCTCGTTGTGATAAACACTCGCAATACCCTCACCGAAACTGCACAAGCATTGTGGAGAGCCCGAAAAATGATTCGAGGCCACTATGTGACTATTTTGCTATATGATCCCGACTATACAGGCGCCGAAATAACTGGCAGCGATATATTAGATATTCTTCGACGCAACAGTATATCATATCGCGAAAATCAGAAAGGATTACTTGATTATCAAAATATTAAGTGGTTAACAAGAAAACAATTACATGATGCTTCCAAATATTTGGAAGATGCAGTACCGATTCAATATATATTAAATGAAGAGCCAGACAGATTGACACTCGAACAAATCGCGCTTGATACTATAACCAAAAGCACTGAGTTACATAGCTATATCAAGTTGAGTTCATTATTCAAAAGTTTGTGCAAAAGTCCCGATTTTAAAAATATAGTTTTGGGAACTAATACAACCCAGTTTGTTGCAGATGCTGAAAATAGAAATGAAGTTGAGATTGATATTGACACAATTGCACACAGTAAAATTGCTCGTAAATATAACCCGCCTCATAATAAAAAATTATTAAGTATTATACCATGGTGTTTTGTGCCAAGTGAAAATTTGATACACGAGGTTTCGGAATACACAAGTGAAGTTTGTACCTTTATACAAAATGGAAATAGCGCCAGTATTAGGTATTCATCTGAATTATTTAATGACATATATACAAATATGAGTTTCACGTATCCTGGAACCGAGCGACACGATATATTACCCCCTGTCGGCTTGGTTAAATTACTCCCAACAATATATTTGTTGGCAAATCCTACTATAATGCAATATTGTTATAATAAATTTCTTATTTATAATGTATACGGTATACTTATAAATAAATACGGAAAACTTGCAAACGAATCTCAAACGAAGGAAGGCAATGAAAGAGTCAAGTTTCCTGAATATATAAAAATTCTGTCTGGGGATCGTCCGTCTAGAAATAAGTTTGACGTTACTAGAGTCCCAGACAAAATGAAAAGTTTAATTTTTCTGCTGATAAAAAATGGGTTGATTCCTAACAATATTAAAGATATATTCATTCCTCCGCATAAAAGAGATTTACTAGAATTAGAAAAAGAATTAACCGAACTGATATTAAAAACAAATAAGGAATGCGACAAAAACAGAGAAAATATTTGCAAAAAAATAATAGAATATGCAGGCGACTATACAGCATTAAGTAATAAAGCAACTGAGGACGACCTACGCGACATAATCAAACTATATCAATTACCAGATGATCGACCAGGTGGTCAAGTAGTAAGCGGCGGAGGTTATAATGTTACGCCAATATCGGAATATTATAAAAAATATACAACAATAAAAAATAAATATTTGCAATTAAAAAGTGTTACAAGTTCTTTATAGTATGCGATCGCCGCAAAAATAATATTATTTATTCGAAACATTAATTTAAAATATTATTCAAATAAATTGCCACAATACCTGCAACTATTTTTTATTTTCTTCCATGTTGGTTTTCGTATCGCCCGATCCAGTTATGTTCAACTTTCTAAAAATATTTAGATTGTCATATTTGTGTCGTTGTCTACATAATACGCAATTTGTTTCCCAACAATGATGTGCGTGGTCGCACGAGCATAAAGATGAAATAGTTGGATGGTTTTTTGGACAGCAAATTTTTTCGGGCATTATTGTTAATAATCTAAAATATAAAGGTTACATAATTAAAAATATTCAATTTTTTTATGTGTTGTTTATGACAAAATAATGTACATAAGCATAATATTAAATAAATAACTACAAATCTATAATATTCATATAAAAATGAATCAAATTAACAAATCTGGCGATACAGAACTAGATGGATATGTAAATAACGAGACAAGTATCGTGGATGATGTACTAGCACATGTCGGTATTGAGCGTATTTTCAATATAACAAATAGGAACCACGCTAACGAATTACTAAAATTATCGTAAATATTTAATCGATTAGTTAAAATACAAATTTCTAACTAGCCAAACTAGTTAGAAATATTTGAACATGCTCTCCCAAATAAGATTTTATGATATGCTTAATGTAAAAGACATAAAACTAAATCAAAAATAGTGTTTATGATAAGCACTAATAAAAATGGAAATTAATTTATTTTTTATATAACATTGTGTGATGTCTTTCTAAATACAATAACCCTGAACATACTACATATCTCTTTGCATTGAGGAGTTAGATCAGTCAACTTGCTCACACTTAGCATATTGCTATTTAGTACAGGCTTATAGTCTATACTTTCGAATAACTTTATCAAATCATCCGATCTAATTATCGCTTGTATCGAACCCTTGTCGTAATTATAAGCACCATTAATATAAACAGCAATTTTGTTTTTTGTACCGTCGTTAAATCTGTATATACCAAACAATATTGATTTGTTATTCTTAATTTCATATCGCTTAGCATTCTCAAGAATTTTACCCACTTTATCGCCATCAATAAATGTTATTGCGATAACTGTCGATTTGGTGTCTATATTTGATATATTTTTCATTAGTGTTTCATAATTGTTAGAATACATATGGACAGTGTTATCAAACATTATATTGCGATAAGGTCGGCTGTTGAATATTATATCATGGGTTTGTCTGGTCCATATATCGGAGTCAGATATCTTTAACATATCTATTTTAATTTCTTCTGTGATCTTTTTTCGCTCGATCTTTTTTTTAACAAATGCTATATCGTCGTCCGAAGTTTCAAGTACAGTGATATATTTTGTTTTATTTGAACCATATATCTTATGATCTCTTAATTTATTCGATCCAAATATTAGAACGTTACTGCTATCAAAATACTCCCTAATTATATTTGTGTTAGAATTAAACATAACCTTTCCGCATTGTTTCAAAATTGGTTCATTAATACCAGCAGTAATCATTGAATCGTGATTTATATCATTGCAAGTTCTAATCATTTTATTGAGAACGTCGTAATCAATATTTATGTTGTACCAACTACTTAATTTTTTTTGCATGGTTTTTATAAAAAATAATTTACCATCTTTATCATTAACAGTTACTTTATCATACATCATTACAACATTTGGTAAACATAAGTCTATTTTATAACCACTTGCCCTATTCAGTAAAATTAAATCAACATACGCTGAAGGCGCCGATCTCATATATGCTCTCTGCATTACCTGTCCGACACTCGTTACCTTATAACCAAGAAAATAGAAATATTGAGTAGGATCAGACATGATATTCGCTATATGATGTGCATTTTCACCGTTCTTATGATAAATCTTGTAATCGAATGTTTCACTATATCGGTTAAATAAATTTTTTATTTTTCTCACTCGATCATGATCATCTCCTTCGCCATAATATATAATATCGATATCTGAAGTGTAGATAGCCCCTAATATCTGAAGTACGAGTCCGCTAAATAGGAGAGCTCTTTCTCTCATTTCATCATCGAATTCTTTCTGTATATCAAATAGTTTATAGTAATGATTTACTGATTTGATATACGCGGGTTTCTTACTATTGAAATAACTAATAAACCCGTCCATATTTTGATGATCTAACACGTCAAAAGTTTCGATTCCTAAAAACAACAAAACAGATTTGATATCAGTAAGTTCTACTTCAAAATCCGTGTCGCCCAATACATCTCTGGATGCCACAAATATCATATCACTCGATTCGAACTTGCGATAGTACTGTAGATATGCATCTGATAAAACACTGTCAATATTTCCCGATTTAATTATGTGTATCTGTTTGAAAAGATTCTTTTTTCCGTTGTCTGTAAGGGTTATTTTTCTGTATATTGTATCAGGTATTGTTTTTTTACAAAGATAGAATTTGTATCTGCTAAAATTCTCAGTCATATACAGTTTAATAGCCTCTACTAAGAATCTACTCGAGTCATTGCGATTTGATTCTGGGATTTCGTGTATTTTATGTTTATTTTTTACATCTTCAAGATATTTTAAGGATCTTACATAGAATGACACTTGAAATGTTTTGTTCCTATTATCTATTATATTTATTAAGTCACTAATATCCATTATAAATTATCACCAGATTATATTAAAATTATTTTTAATGCCGCGTTGTTTATAATCATCATATACACAGTCATTTTTATGTAATTTAATGTCGGATCTATAAATGTGTCGTGTTTAAGACATATTATATATTCTTTTTTGTCGGAAAAAAGAATATGTGTATAGTTATAAACAACCGTGTCATAAATTAATTTATGATTTATCCTCTTATTGGCGTGCTTTATTTCGCCTTCTTCGATTTAGATTTCGATTTAGATGGCTTGGGTGTTTTTGTGGCCTTCTTCGATTTAGATTTCGATTTAGACGGCTTGGGTGCCTTTGTGGTCTTCTTCGATTTCGATTTAGATTTAGACGGCTTGGGTGCCTTTGTGGTCTTCTTCGATTTCGATTTCGATTTAGACGGTTTGGGTGCCTTTGCGGTCTTCTTCGACTTGGATTTTTTTACGGTCTTGCCGACTCTCCACATATTATAATCGTCGCCCTTTACATCTTCAGCGTCATCTTCATCTTCATCCGACATTCGAATGGTTTTGACTTCGGACGGGTGGGATGGCTTATTGCGTTCAGCTGGAGGTAAGTTCTTACTTCCGTATTTTGGCTTAGCATTTCTCTTCTTTCTGCCACCAATTTGAGACATTTATTATATATTATCTTTTGAAAATATTTTTATACGCGCAAATTATTGGAGAATTTTATTTTAATGCAGTAAAATTTCTATATGATAAAATCGAATATATACTGTCAAGCACCCAGTAAAATAAAATTCTCCAATAATTTGCGCGTATATTGGAGAATTTTATTTTAATGCAGTAAAATTTCTATATGATAAAATCGAATATATACTGTCAAGCACCCAGTAAAATAGATATGGCCAAAAATGGTGCGGAATATCGGATATGGATGAACATGATTTACTGCCCAAAAACTTGAGTGTTTTGTTTTAATCAATGTAACCAGTCATGTATGGAAATGAATTCCTGTAAAAAATTGTACATCAGCATATCAACATAAAAATAAAAATCGCAAATAAAGCAGTGAATATTTGTTTATCGTAAAAAATTAAAAAGCTGGTATGTACTAATAATTGTTTGTCTATTCGAAATATATAAACAACTATCTATGCAACTATGTAAAGTCCTACATATCATCTATTATAAAAACATCTAAATCTGGAAAGTAGTCGCGTAGTATTTGCACATTCCCGTCTAGCGATTTGTTACATCGTAAAAATTTGAGTGATGAGCATTTTAACAGCGCTTCAACCGACTTATCGTAACATCCATCAATAATAATTCGTTCAAGCTGTATACATTTGGCAAGTGCGTCTATCGGTTTGTCGAACGAAGTACCAAAAGTTAGTGTGTTTAATTGTGTACAGTGTGATAGCGCTTCTATCGGTTGATTAAATGAGCAACCAAAAGAAAGTGCGTATAATTGATCGCATTTCGATAGCGCTTCAATTGGTTGATTAAAATCAATCCCAAATTCTATTATTTGTAATTGTACACAGTATGACAGCGCTTCTATCGGTTGATTAAATGAGTAGCCGAAATAAAGTGCGTATAATTGTTCGCATTTTGACAGCGCTTCTATCGACTGGTTAAACGAGTCGCCGAAATTAATCGTATCCAACTGTGTGCATTTTGAGAGTGCATCTATCGGCTGATTAAAATCCTCATTAAATTTAAGATTTTCTAGCTGTGTATAGCCTGATAATATATCTGTGTCAAAAGAGCTGCAAACTTCGTCATCAGAATCGAATACTAGTGTTTTTATATGCGCGCAGCTCGATAATAATGTGTTTATGTATATCGAGTATGAATTAATGAATACTGTATGCAGTTGTTTACATTTTACCAGGATATCGATCGAATTATTAAAAGTGTGTCCAATGTAAAGTGTGTTCAGTTGCGTGAAATACGAGAGTACCTCTATTGATTGATTGAACTCTGACCCAATACTGAGTACTCCCAGCTGAACACAATGTTTAAGGGCTTCGATTGGTTGGTCGAAATTTGCCCCCAAATAAAGTTCGTATAATTGTGTACAGTTTGATAGTGCATCTATCGGGTGATCAAATCTCCAACCAAAAGTAATTTGCCGAAGGTTTGTGCAATGCGATAACGAGCATATCGGTTTATCAAAGTATCCTGTTAACTCCAACCTATGTAACCGGGTGCAATATGATAACGATTCTATAGATTGATCAAAGTATCCCGCAAACTCGAGATTATGTAGATGGGTACAGTGCGACAGCGCTTCGATTGGCTGATTAAAAAACTTTCCAGTATGCAATTTATATAATTGTACACAATGTGACAATGCATCTATTGGTTTGTTAAAATCTTCGCCAAGAGTTAGCTGTTCAAGCCGTGTGCAATGTGACAATGCGTCTATTGGTTGATCGAAATCTTCGCCAAACGTTATCTGACGAAGATATGTACAATCTAATAAGGTGTCTATGGGCCGATTAAAATTACGGGTGAAAGTTATCCCGGTTAGATTCAAATGTTTTGTCAATATATCGTCGAGTATTTTTTCGTCGCAATTCTCCGCAATCCATTTAATACTTTTCATTTTAATATAGTCATAATCGTTTCCATATTCACTGTATAAATATGTCATGAAATATTTACAAATCTCTTTATTCTGTACTGAACATGTACCTAATCTTTTTATATCTAATGGTTCTAGAAAAGACGTTACATAATAAAATCCATGTATGTCTAATCTATTCATTTATTATCATATATATAGTCATAATAATAAAAATAACTATATGTTCAATTTTTTACATGGACGATCTAACATAGTTATTACAATACCATCATCCAAATTTCGCATACATATATTGTCAATTAATTACATTAATTGTATGCATATATCTTAATTAAGGGTAGTTTTTAAAGTTAAATATTATGTTATCGCTGAAAAATTATTATTTCCGAATATTATTGAATAATAGTTAATAATAAATCATCGTATTTAGCCATAATATCGTCTAATAGTTTTAATTCATTTTTAATATTTGCATATATTATGTTCGTTTCGTCTATGGTAGACAGATACTTTAATGCATCAGATAATTGATAATTATACTTATTTCGTATGTCATGTTTTATATTGTCTAAATTTCTAAATAGTTGGTTTCTTAGAACAATATTATCTGTATTTCTCAGATTATTTATTTTTTGTATAGTATCGTTTAATTTATGCAGCGATATTGACTCCATACTGTCGCAACTATCTGATTCTAAGCTATCATGTATTCTCGCGTAATAAGTATTTGCAGGGATAAATGATCCACTGTATTTTATAAATATATCAGATATACTTAGCCCGACAGGAGAGCAAAACGGATTTCTTTCTAATATATTACACGATATGTATATTTTTTTCATCTCAGTTTCTAAATTTTCTTGTTCTATAAATTTTATCGGTATATTTATGTCGTTATTTGTATATAGTTTGTAGTAATTGTATATACATAATCTTCTATTATCAAATGATATGAATTTATATGTATTACCATATCTAAATATACCAATTGATAATGGTGGTAACTGTTCAACTGTTATGGTATTATGAATTAATGCGCATAATGTCGACCGTAAATTATGAGTTACATAGTGTTTATGATTTTCAAATGTTGAAGTAATTATTTTTTGGGAAAAATAAATTTTGTCAATTGGTATATATTGGCGATTATCTATTTTTATTACTGTGTCTAAAATTTCGGGAGGGATCTCTGTGTCTGTTACGTCCGGAAAATTATAGCGGGATATTGTTAAATCACATTTTTTCAATTGTTCTCGTGAACATGCGTTTTTCCTGCCAATAGATTGCAATCCATAACCATATTGTTTCAAATACATATATTTTTTTTTATATTTTAAATATTTATTACTCAGTTTATAAAGTATCAATGTATTTTTTATTTAATAAACACACACACAGTTTATACCGCAATATTGTTCAGCGTATATTGTGCGATTGGATGATTTATTAAATATTTAAAAAATCTAGGTATTTTATATTTCACTGCTCAAATAACCGAAATATTGTTAAAAAATTGTTAAAAAATTGTTAAAAAATTGATAAAATACATATATTGATGTCTCCATTAATTAACATCTATTAGTAACGGGCCTACCCAGCGAATACGACACTGCGAATACGACACTGCGAATACTACACTGCGAATACGACACTGCGAACACCATGTCACATCCGCCCAGGTCAAATAGGGAGGAAGACGCGGTGAACGACTACATTGACCGCTACAGCAGACGCGCCTACCCTGTTGACAATGACGACGACTATGACGACGACTGGGACGAAAATGTCATGTACGGCGATGACGGTTCCTATGCAAACGGGTACCTGTCTGCCAGTATCAACCCCGCAAAGGTCACCGTCGAACCCGTGCACGTAGTGGCAGACGCGTGGTACAACGATCCCACTGAGTACGCTGCTGCACAAGCCGCCGCGAAAAGTGCAGCGGCGGAAGCCACGCGCGCAAATGCCTTCGCAGTCGCGCTGGCAATCGCGACAAAGAGGGCAAATGATGCGGTCGACCCGCGGAACTCGTTCCCCTCGTGGCACATGATTCGTAATACTCCGCGTTAGATAGTTTTGTTTATTGGTTAATATTTAACTAATAAACAAAAAATAAATATGTACCCATAGATTTCAGTTAGATTGATACGATATATTAGGCTGTTGTGTCGGACGGGTTGTATTCCTTTTACTTGCGCATACACGAACATTAATTTTTTATTTTTTCACCATTTTTTGCGGATTACTTTTATAAATTTACTCGTGTGTTTTTTATTAGATTATGTTCATATCCTGCTCTTCTACAGCGGAAACTTTATTAGATAGTTGCGCGAATAAGGATGAATATACAGCATTACAATTTTTGAAAGTTTTCGCAGATACTAATTTAGACACAATTTACAAGAATGGACGGGCGTCTTTAATATGGACATGTAGGCATGGGACGACTTTGGTCGCATTAGAGATTCTAAAATATCCTGATAAATGTGGATTAGATCAAATCAGTTATGACGGCGACACAGCTTTATGACATATTTATTGTACGGAGTGTATATCTTCGTGGATTGATGGTAGCAAGCATGGCAAGTGTCCTATGTGCAGACTATATATAGTTGAATGCAAATCGACATAATTTATTTATTTTATAGGGTTTGTTTATAAATATGGCTAAATTAGATGATAGCCTCGATAAAAAATATGTCAAAGTATCGCCGAGAGAACATGTATTATTGAAGCCCAGTATGTATCTGGGTGACACGTCAATCAGGGATGACGATAATTATATATTCAATAACGGCAAAATTGTCAAGGATATAATTAATTGGTCTCCTGCATTTTATAAGATATTTGATGAAATTATAGTTAATGCATATGATCAGTCGATAAGAGACAACACACTGACATGTATAAAAGTTATATTAAACAAGCACTTTATAGAGGTTAGTAATGATGGTCGCGGAATAGATGTTGAGATACATAAAAAACATAAAATATATATACCAGAACTAATATTCGGTAATTTAATGTCATCGACAAATTTTGGCACAGACGATACACGAATCACGGGAGGGACACACGGACTAGGCGCAAAACTTACCAATATATTTTCCAAAAGATTTGAGATTGTAGTAATTGACGCCAGCAGAAAATTAGAGTATACCCAGATATTTAAAAATAATATGTCTGTTATTGAAAAACCAACCATTAAAAAATCAAAAAATGATGCTGGCGGATTTAGTGTTAGATATTATCCAGATTTTGCAAGATTTGGTATGAAATCGTTAGATGATGACATAATTAAATTATTTACAAAAAGGGTTTATGATCTCGCAGGACTTACTGAAAAAAAGATATATTTAAACGGAAAAAAATTAGAAATAAATTCGTGGAAAAAATATCTGAATTTATACGACGATGGATTACAATCCTATAAATGTAACCAACATTGGTCGATGGGTGTAAAACTAGAGCGCAATGCATATCAGGTATCATTTGTTAATGGTATATTTACTAATAAAAACGGGAAACATTTAGATTATATTTTCGATCAGATATACAATAAGTATTCAATCAAGATAAAAGATATCACTAAAAAATGGCTAAAAAACCATATAACTATTATATTGAAAACATCGGTAGTTAACCCGTCGTTTAATTCGCAGACAAAAGAAGAATTAATGACACCATATTCAAAATTAGGAATTGTATGCGATCTGGATAGTGCATTTTATAGACTGATTGAATTTTCGAAACTTGAGGAGATGTTTATGATATCTTCTGTGGCGATATTTACAAAAAGTGACGGCAAAAAGAAAAGTAGGATTAAAAATATTCCAAAACTCGAAGATGCTAATTATGCAGGAACTAAGAAAAGTATGGATTGTATATTAATATTAACAGAGGGGGATTCTGCAAAGGCTACTGCTATCTCTGGCATATCGGCATTGAAAGAAGGGAGAAATTATTACGGCGTGTTTCCATTAAAAGGCAAACTGTTAAATGTCAGAGAAGTGCCAATAGGTAAGGTTAATAACAATGAAGAGATTATCAATCTGAAGAAAGCGCTGGGATTACAATCAAATATTAATTATACAAAAGAAAATTTAGGATTATTAAGATATGGTTCCATTATGTTGATGATGGATGCGGATGAAGACGGAAGCCATATTAAGGGATTAGTAATAAACTTTTTGAACTACTTTTATCCTTCGTTGTTAAATATTGACGGTTTTCTACAGGTTTTAGTAACACCTGTTGTAAAAGCGAGTGCTGGCGGAAAAGTATTGACGTTTAAAAATGTGTCGTCATATAATGTATGGAAAAAGAAGAATGACTTGAAAAAATTTAAAATAAAATATTACAAGGGTCTTGGTACATCTACTGCAAAAGAGGCCGGCGAATATTTTACAGATCTACCAAATCATATTCATTATATCACGATCAAAGAAACAGATATCCCGAATCCTGATCTAGAATTAGTATTTAATAAAAAACTCGCAGATAACAGAAAAGAGTGGTTGAGCACATACAATATAAATAAAACATTAGAATTTGAGCCAGAAATGAATGTTAATATACATCAGTTTGTAAACTTGGAATTAAAACACTTTTCAAATTATGATAATGTTCGGTCCATACCACATCTGATGGATGGATTTAAACCATCCCAGAGGAAAGTTTTATACGCGTGTATCAAGAGACATCTTTACACAGAAGCGAAAGTTGCGCAATTGGCAGGTAACGTCGCAGAAAATACATCATACCACCACGGAGAAAATTCTCTGGTGGGTACAATTATTAATTTAGCCCAAGATTTTGTAGGATCAAATAATATTAATATATTAGAACCGATCGGTCAGTTCGGAACACGATTATTGGGAGGTAATGATAATTCGTCTGCTCGCTACATTTTTACACAACTGTCGCCTGCCGTGAAATTGTTATTCCGAACAGAAGACGATGGCTTATTAATGTATCTCGATGATGACGGATTCAAAATAGAACCTAAAACATACTATCCTGTCATTCCATTTGTACTAGTTAATGGATCTGATGGTATAGGGACTGGTTTTTCGACATATATCCCTAACTATAACCCTATAGAAATCATTAATAATATCATGTTAAAATTAGATGGAAAAAAACTGAAGGATATGATGCCATATTACAAGGGTTTCAAAGGAACCATAATAAAACAAGACGACGATACTTTTATATCAAAAGGCATTATTAGGATCGACGGAAATAAACTGCATATTGAAGAGTTGCCGGTTAAAGTATGGACATCTGATTATAAAGAATTTATCGAAACACTTGTTTATGAAGGAAACAGTCCGTTTGGAAGCGTGACTAATATGAGTTCTGATAAAAATGTCCATTTTATACTGAAAATAAATGATATGGATAGTGTATCAAACATGATGAAAACACAACATACATACGGAATAAATTCTCTAGAAAAATATCTAGGACTGTACAAACATATAAAAACTTCAAATATGCATCTGTTTGATATGCATGACAATATAAAAAAATATAATACTGCTCTTGGTATATTAAATGAATTCTACAAAATTAGACTAGACAAATATGATGAACGGAAAAAACTATTACTAGAATTGTTGAAATTAGATCTCGACATACAGGAAAACAAATTTAAGTGGTTAAAATTAATACTTAACGGTACAATAGATTTGCGAAGTATGGACATCGACAAGATAATTAACTACTTAGTCACACATAAATTTAGTACAAAAGATAAATCTTATGATTATTTGCTGAATATGTCAATAAAAGAGATGTCAAAAGATAATGTAAAGAGACTCGAAGAAAAGATTAAAAATATAAAAAAATATATAACAGATCTTAAAAATACATCTATCCATGATTTATGGCGGTCCGATCTAAATGATTTGCGAAAATTACTCGAAAAATAAACAAAAGATATTTATTACACCATTTATGAATATGTTAATTTTTGTCTGCGATACTACACAATATATTAAAGCAAGTTAATTCGATGGGCTGATCGAACGCCCAGTCAAAAGTAATTTGTTGAAGGTTTGTGCAGCGGGAAAGGGTTTCTACGGATTGATTGAACCATACACCAAAAGTAATTTGATAAATGCTTGTATATTTGGCGATACTGCGTTAACTATCATGGCAAATAAAACAATTCCATCTATACCGACCCTTGTTGATGAGCCATCATATACAATTAACAAACTCCTGTGTTTAATCGAAAAAAATATTAAGGCGCCCGAAGCAGATATTAAAACAGAAAAAGAACGCCTTGATATAAAAGCACTCGAACTCGATACAATAGAAAAGCAACTTAACTCAACAAAAGAACAACTTTGTGTAAAAGAAGTCTGGCTCGATGTAAGACAAACATAGCTTAGTACAATCGCAAGACAAAATTGCGATACATGAATGTCTGATCTGTTTCGAATCTACATTTAATAAATACATTTTTGCCAAAATGTAGCCATGTGTTGCATATATGTACTACATGTGATGAGCATATGAATAATATTTGTTAAATGCTACACTGTTTAGTTTATTTCTGAGTTAATACCCGGAAATGATAAATGGAGTGTTTTATTTAAAATAATAGTATATTTTGACGAGTCATCTGACTGTAACAAGCTACTGTGTTGAGCGTTAGCTCAAACAATTGTTAATGTGTAACACACATTTTCGTTGTAGCTTGTATGTCTGATGGTTTCACAAAATAGTATATTTATATTGGCATGACGCGATTAAACAGACTATCTAGCTAAATAAAACACTCCAATAATATTTTTCTATAGCGGACATAATAAACAATTTTTCGAACATATATATTTTATCAAAACTAGTATGTTTAATGATACGTCTGAAATATTTATTACGGAAGCACTTAATTATGCAATAAAAGTTCATGGTTTTATAAAGTATCCTACAAGATTGAACATACAACTCTACATTCTGATATTAAAAAGATATGGAATAGTATCGTGGACGAATATATATAACTTGCAAAAAGTAACATGTGATAAATTATATATATTTTTTTATTGCTGTTAAATTGAATAATGTTGAAAATTAAATATAGTATCATGCTGTATATCATGATTATTCATATTACAGGTGTTTCTGGGTCTGGAAAAACATCATTGGGAAACAAATTACGTGATACATTAAAAAATATTGTCGTTATTGATACTGATGACATCGACGACAAAAATGCAACTGATATTGTCGAAAATAAAAAATATAACAGCTACTTTTGCGAAAAAAATGAACAAATTTTTTTGATTTGAGGGCTAAAATGAACTACAATGATGTTAAAAAAATAATAAAACAGTGCGAAGACAATGGTAAAACTTTAATATTTATCGGATTAAGTTTTTATGGGAAAGCAGATCCGATAAATTATGCAGATTATAAATATTATCTAGATATCGAGCCAGAAGATAATTTCAGATATGTCACATCCAGAAATATTGACGATGTGTGCAAGGAATGTAAAAATTTAAAATCGCTGATGAAAAAAGAAACAAATCCATACAAAATACAAATGTTGATTCTACACAAGTATAAAATACGTGGCAGGATTAGGCAGATGGGTCAAATAGTAAGTAATATTAATTTCTTCAAGCAAAAAAAGACAAATATAAAATAATGTCGAGCGACGATATTTATAATGATGTTATTGATAAAATAAAACAAAGCTAATATACATATAAATATACAAATGTTTTAACCTTTTTAAAACAACTCGCCAAAATGTTTTAATAAATATTTACCAGATGTTTTTTTATTATTCGACTGAATCGCGAATGGAAAATCGGATTTTTCGTTTTTAATGACATTTTTATGAATGTATTGCTTTAATTTCGCTGGAATATTCCTGTAATTTGATAACAATCCAAGTATCTGATTCAGATCGCCACCCACATGGAATTTCTCAGACCAACCTAGTCTCTTTTTCTCCAGTTGATATTTTTTTATTTTACTAGCAACATGTGGCGAATATATATATGCATTGTCTGTGTATTGATGTGTGTATTGAAAATCAATTATTTTAACAATAAAATTACATTTCGGAATCTCATACAACCTGTTTTTGTAATTTACGGATATCTTTTTATTGTGTGGTTTTATCATAATATTGGCGTCCCAAAAATCGTTGTGTAGTATTCTATTGTCTTCCAGGACATAAATTATTAATATAAGTTGGTATATCAATGATTTCCACCAGCGAATCGACAGTTTTTTATTGTCATATTCAATCAGAGCTTTACCGGGTATATACTCCATAACGACCATATTATTTTTGTCGGAATGATAATCTGATATATATTTAGGAAAAAATAGCGGTATTAAATAATGTGTAAAATATTTACGGTTTGTTGTATTGTCTGTTACCAATAAAACACAAGTAGTTTTCGTATCCTTCAAAATTTTATTTATTGTGTATGCATTCAACAGATATATTTTATACTTAGTCATAAATAACACACGTATAAAATATATCTAAAAATACTTGATTCTGCAAATGCAAGTCTTAAAATTTCCAGATTGTATGTATATATTCTTTTTAAAATCGTAAAAAGACATACGGCGATTATAAACACCCCATCGTAAAAATTGAATGTATAAAATATTGATGCGACGAGTCATAATTGCGTCAATAACAAACAGTCTTGAATGCCGTCAACACTTTATCACACATTTAAAAACTTTGTGCGAGGATGGTCAGGGTATCATATTAGTCGCGTCGATATCAGAAAAATAAGCAACGTTAAATACCATAAAAGATTATTTTGTATATTTGATGCCGAATATGAATACACCTTATTCTTCAGCTACTACAACCCACATAGTGAACTTGCAGTTGCACCTATTATAGGCGGTAAAGGAGGCATCGTATTAACCAGCGAATATAGTGAGACAAGTACTGTAACGTTGCGATTTAAAACATTAAAAGATGTAAATGCAGAGATTGATAGTATTAATAAATTGAAGCATATGATAGAAAAATATGACGCTGCAAAAAACGATAAAATTAAAAATTTTTATGAAAATTCGGTGTGATGCATACAAATTCTTTAATTATGAGATTGGTTACTTTTTTTATATATGTGTTGCATATGATGTAATATAAAATACCTAGTTATTTTACAAGCATGAAAAGACACATTGAATCAAAGTTAATTCCATGCATTCGATCACACATATAAGTGGTAGGTTAGTACATATATGTTCGTATTATAAAAATATATGCAATATTACACACAGCTATTAATATTAGACGCGAGAGTTGATATACTCCATGAATTCGACCTTTGACATCGGTCTGTTAGGTGCATCGATTACATGTATTTCCTTCGTTTCCAGATATCTCTTAACATCGTCCATAAATTCATCGACTGATCCCGGAATTTCGAGTCCATATTTATTAACCTTCCTGCGAAAGTATTTCTGAATATATTGCCCAAATACCATAATATTGTTTCCGCTCCAAGTTTTGCCACAACATGGGCCCGTATATTGTTCTTTATGATGCTCCGACAGGTTTTCGTAGTCGTAATCACCGCTGTCATACTGAAGGTATTCTCCACATTTGATACACGTGCCGTAATACATAAATTCTCTACTGACTTGTGGCATCGATTGACAATGAAATGTATCGAGTGGAGTTTTTTCATAGCATTCACCACATCTATAATAGTAATATCCACGACCGTTTTCAAGTGCGATACGGTTATTAACAAAACTTCTGTGATAATTTTGGCTAAATTTTGGCGTGCCTTGATTAAATAACCATACGTGAATTTGTTTACGACACTCGTTGATAGATTCACCCATTACTGCGATTTGATTAGGTTGTAGGCCGAGAATTTTTTCCATGGCTTTTCCGATTAAACTATTAATATATAAATAAAACATTCAGCAACACATAATATATTCAATTTTTACATAAAATAATAACTTAGATACCTACTGCCTCCATATGATTGATCTGTTCCGAACAAAACGTCAATCGATCCATCAATAGATCGAGATTACGAATAAATGCCATTCCGGTAACAAGTCCGTCTTTTGATTCAATTGTTGACTGTTGAAGAGCAACGAGTGCATTGCTGACATCCGTCTTTGCGCTTTGACCGCCTTTAACATTGGGATAAACCTGTCGGTGAAACGACAAAATCGCATCATTGACACAGCTCCTTATCGTATCAACAACAAACGAACTTGTACGGCAATTTTTGTTCATCCTTTTCTTACACAATCGCAATTCGGCATATACAACTTCTTTGTATGCATTGCGTTCTATGTACGATTTTGACGAATTTGTCATGACACTTGTGTAATTTGTGTATACACGAAGGTAGCACCCGTTCAACTGCGCCACATTATCCACCAGGCATTCGTCACGTCTTACACTGATCGCCTGTACTTTGATTGCAATTGTATTAAAATCAGAACCAGAATCATGCAAACTTGTCAATTCTTTGATTGCCTGTGCAGTACATGTTTCATATTCATTGTCGGCGCATGAATGAATATCCTCGTTGTTGTCGTAATTCATCCGTATGCCATATGGGTACGCCTTACTTGTCGATCCATCCGCAAAAATTGAAGCGATGTAAAAAATGTGGAAAACGTGAAAAACACAAAATATGGTATGCATCTTTAAGAGCGGTATGTATAGTTACTGATAGTTTATATCATTATCAATATGTCGCGCTTTTCAACTTTTTACGATACATTCTATAAAATAACAACCTACCACCTTCACACGTTGTTGATTCTGTACCACACATAATAAAAAAAGTTACACTGCCACAGCCTCACTGTGTGAGATTAATGGTCGCGACAGTCCTGACTGTTCTGCATGTTTCGCATATTTCGCATGTTCCCTCCTGCTCGTGGATCGTCTCTATATTTTCTTCGATCCATTTGGAACATGTCTCAAGATATGGGATGTGCTCGCGCAAAATAACAATACAGAATCCACCACCTTCGGGCAGTACAAATTCTCGGACATTCTGTGACTCTTTGCACCTTTCAATCAGACAACTCATCATTTCATGCAATCGTTCCCACTTTGTGACATTGAGCTTTTTGTCGAGAGTTACGATCATGTTTGTCCGTTCCTCCTTGGAGGTTGCATTGAACAATGCGTTCATCAACTCGTCAAACATACTATTGTCGGGACGCAGGCCGTCATTGCTCTTGGTGTCATCCGAAAATGTCACACGGGGTGTTCTTGGCTTTTTCACACACGCGCTGTCCCGCGTTACTCGTCCCCTTGTATTCGCCATCGCCCGGTTGTACGCCCGCGCGTTTGCGACACATATCGGATCGACTGGCATGGTAGTGCTGAGTCGATGTGTTACAGGCCTACTGTTTTACTATGCGACCGCACAAAGTGCTATCGCAGTCTGTACAGATTGTCGGTATATATATGCACAAATCCCTTTGATTGCTGTATTTTTCAACGAAAATATTAACCATTTACTTATTTCAATTTTTTCGACATAGTGGCTGTTTATGGTAGCCATTCATTTTAGCTGTACCAACATTCATTATTTATAGATCATATTTTACTAATTATGGTACTTGATTTTTTACCGCGTTATGGGTGTTTGTGTACAAGTATTTAATATTATTTTTGTTAATTAATTTTCTAATTCGTTCTTTTGCCGTTATGCCGGTAATTTCTAGTAGCAGTATTGGTTGGTATTTTTAAAATCGCAAAAAGAATATGAATTGATTATAAGTAACATTTTATGAAAAATGATCGATATACATTCTTTTTAAAATCGCAAAAAGATCATATACTGATTATAAACGACCCTATACGTAAAACAGCGAATATTCGGAAAAATTGATATATTGAACATTCTATAATATTCATTTGATAGTCGATATATCAAATATCACCATATTATACATTGCTCTCTATCAGTCCACACACCCATCATGGAGAGTCTTGGTGCAAGAGCGTTGGCAAATCTCCTCGCAGAATCCCTGCAAAATGGAGGGAGTTACACATTTTGCAGAGTTGAAGATGTTGGCAATTTACAGGCATGGTCTATCAGTTCTATAAAGAAACTGTGTAAGAATGCGGGTATTACTCTCAGAGATGTCCAGGCATGTATTGAACAAGTTTCGCCTTCTCTTTTCGCAACGTTCAGTGCGTGGTTTGTATTTGGTGATCCTAGTAGCACTGATATCGACTGCATCCTGCATGTTAATTGTCTTCATAAGCCATTGCTTTCCTCAGAGATGGCGAGACTTGCGCTAGAATTGGCGGAAGCTGGCTATGACGTCACAAAGGGGCTTGATGTCAACAAGGTATGGATCGACCCGAACGGATTTATCCAGTTTAGC
>Ga0209443_1000671_pt1 | contig 22924 bp, 15 predicted proteins | sample LauGreBMM110DCMD_2_FD_187571 | JGI IMG/M metagenome (GOLD analysis project Ga0209443, IMG submission 187571) | Freshwater lake microbial communities from Lake Michigan, USA - Su13.BD.MM110.DCMD (SPAdes) (version 2) | ecosystem: Environmental > Aquatic > Freshwater > Lake | place: Lake Michigan... | reverse complement strand
GGTGTATCAGGATTCGCATCCGGCATTGTATAATATTGAGATTTCGGCGCATCAGTTGGATAAAAATGGTCGAAACCAGATTCATAATATTGAGACGAATTGGGGTGTGCAGACGGTTAGATTGGATACTTCGGGCGGACGATTTGCGTTTTCCGTAAATGGAATTTCTATTTTTGCGCAAGGTGCAAATGTGATTTGGGCCAGGCAGTTTGGCGACAGTGCTAGTTTGTATCCGGAGCGATTGTTTTTGGGTGAGCCTAGGCTGATGGGAGACCTCGATATTATGCGATGGCAGGGCTACAACATGGTTAGGATTTGGGGCGGTGGGGCGTATCCGAGCGATGCGTTTTATGAGCGATGCGATGCTTTGGGGATCATGGTTTGGCAGGATTTGATGTTCAATGGTACGATGTATCCTGACGATGCCAAGTTTTATTCAGCGGTGGAGTCGGAAGTTCATGCCCAAGCGATGCGATTGCACAACCATCCGAGTTTGGCGTTGTGGTGCGGGAACAATGAGATCGAAGTGGCTTGGCACAATTGGGGCTGGCAACAGAAATACAACATTCACGGGGCTGATAGTGCTAGGCAGTGGCAAGCGTACCTGTCGGTGTTTGATACCTTGATTCCAGAGGCTTTATCTAATTGGGATGCGGGGGTTCCTTACACCAGAAGTAGTCCGATTGGCAATTGGGGCAATTTGCAACAAATGAAACGGGGCGACAATCACGATTGGGGAATTTGGCACGGTGAGCGGGGTTTTGCGCATTTGGATTCGGCGCGGATGCCATTTTGCAGCGAGTATGGATTGCCGAGTCCATCGGGTTGGCATTTGGACGACGATTCCACTGCGGACGATTGGAAGTCGCGATTGTTAAGTTATAAAGGCCCCAAATTATTAGAAAAATATGTGCGTGAGGAATATCCAAAGGCATGGCCTCATCGGGGAATAACGTCGACAGAGTTCATGGATTTTAGTGATTCTGCTGCGGTGGTTCAGGGTGAGTTTTTATATCGTGCGATGATCAGTCATCGGATGGCAGCACCGTATTGTATGGGGTCTTTGTATTGGCAGTACAACGACATTTGGAACGGGACAACATGGAGTGTTGCGAATACTGAATCGGGTTGGAGTTTTTTGAAATCGTCGCAAGGAAGGGTGGCCGAGGCGATGTTGCCGGTGGTGATGAAGTGTCAACCCAGCGGATGGTGGGGTGCGAAGGATCAGTTTTTTATAAAGTTTAATTCGCGGCTGCTAACAGAATGCGAGGTTCCGTTGGAGGTTACAGCATACGATTCGTTGGGAAAATCATTGTTCTCCAAGGATTTTGTGGTGAAATTGCCTAGAAATTGGAATGTTAACAGTGAGTTATTCGTGTCTTGGGTGAAGCCCATCTCATTTGCAGGCAAAAGGAAATATCGGAAGAAGATGGATCGGGTGAGTTATTACTCGGTTCGTTTGCATCAGCCGGCAGCCGCGCAGCGGATGATGGACCTAACTCCCAAAGGAAAATACTACGGCGAGGGGTATCCGATACTCGAGGAATGCCTATCGGTGGGCAATTAAAATTGAGCGTAGGGTCTGTAAGGGCTTAATCCAACAAATAATCTGCTTTGCGGACCTCGGCGATATCGCCGGTTTTTACAGAATAAGTGAAGCCCGGCCTCAGCGAGTAGGCGCCAATTTTGCCCTGAGGATTGATTGCAATGAATCCAATCTGTGTGTTGCTCCAGTCCTTGCCGCGCAATACAAATTTGTCGCGAATGGCTTGCACCGCCCGCTCACAGGCAAGCTGCGGACTTGCCCCATGTCGCATTTCCTCCACCACCCTGAAAGAACCCACCACGCGAATCACTTCCTCGCCCTGACCGGTTGCTGTGACAGCCCCCACCTCGTTATCCACATACAAACCCGCGCCAATGATTGGGGAGTCGCCAATGCGGCCGTGCATTTTGAAAGCCATGCCCGAAGTTGAACATCCGCCCGATAAATTGCCACTGCCATCCATCGCAATCATTCCAATGGTGTCGTGGTTTTCGATGTTGATTACCGGCGTATATTCGGCCTTTTTGAGCCACTCTTTCCATTCGCGTTCGCTATCTGGAACCAATAAATTCACTTTCTCAAAACCCTGCTCCACCGCAAATTGGGTAGCGCCTTCGCCGGCCAACATCACATGGGGTGTTTTTTCCATTACGGCGCGGGCCACACTAATGGGATTCGCGATGTGCTCCATGCAAACCACCGAGCCGATGTTACCCAACTCGTCCATGATGCAGGCATCCAAGGTCACATGACCATCGCGATCAGGCCTACCGCCATAGCCCACACTTCTTTCGTTGGGGTCGTTTTCACACAGTCGGATTCCCTGTTCAATTGCATCCAAGGCCCGACCGCCCCCAGACAGCGTAGGCCAAGCGGCTTCATTGGCTTGTAAACCAAAATCCCAAGTGGTTACGATCATCGGAGCACCCAGTTTTCGCTTGCCCTTGCCCCCTTTTTTCTTGTCTTTTTCGCTCTGATTTAGGTTATTGATAGCGGCGATGCCTGCGGCTGGGAGTCCCACCATGGCCGCCAAGCCAGAGAGTTGTTTTAGGAATTTTCTACGATTGTTCATGCTAAAATGGTGCTGTTTGGACGTGGGTTATTTTTTGTTGCCATTGCGGAAGAACGTGGCCGGTTCGCCGAAGACGGTGGGACAGTAATTGATGTTCTTCCATTGTTTTCGATGCTCTGTCAAACGGCGTATGAAATCTTTGTAATCTTTCTGCTGTGGGTTCGACCACAATACCTCAGCCAAGGCGGGCATGCGGGGCATGACCATATATTCCACATGGTCTGGGGTTAAAATATACTCCGTCCAAACATTGGCCTGCGCCCCCAATATATATCGATGCAAACTGTCGGGCAGCGCAGCGGGAATGGGATTGTAGGCATATACGTTTTCAACCGGGTTGTAACCGCCAATGGAGTGGGGTTCGGTGCTGTCTTTGCTTTGGTAATGGTCCCAGTACAAAGGTCTTCCGGGGGTCATGATGGCGTTGTGGTGCTGCTGGGCCGCGGCAATTCCACCGTCTACGCCCCGCCAACTCATTACAGTGGCTTTGGGTGCCAATCCGCCTTCCAATATCTCGTCCCAGCCAATGATGTTGCGCCCACGGATAGTGTCCCCAGTATTTGCATTCACATACCAGCCCGAATCTTGCAAATACTTTTCGATGCGTTGTATGAAGTAGCTCTGCAGTTCATGCTCGTCTTTGAGGCCATTGTCTTTCATACGCTGTTGGCACTTGGGACAGTGTTTCCAGCGTTCTTTCGGACATTCATCGCCGCCGATGTGGATGTAGGGCGAGTTGGGGAAAGTACGCATCGTTTCTTGCAAAATGTTCTGCAAAAAGGTGAAGGTGGCTTCGTTGCCTGCGCAAAATACATCGTCGAACACGCCCCAACCTTTTGCCACTTCAAACGGTCCGCCGGTGCAACTCAATTCGGGGTAGGCCGCGAGTGCGGCGAGTGCATGGCCGGGCATTTCAATTTCCGGAATCACGGTGATGCCATGATTGAGATAGCAGAATTGCGCAAATCCTTTGAGGAATTCTTGGATGTAATTTCCTTGGTAGGTAATTGAATCGAATTTTTGCTGCGAATAGGGTCCTACTTGTGTGCCACTGCGGGCTGAGGAGATGGTATTGAGATTGGGGTAGAGTTTACTTTCGAACCGCCAACCTTGATCGTCTGTGAGGTGCAAATGAATCACATTGAAGCGATATTGGGCGGCCATTTCAGCGTATTTGTATAGGAAATCGATATCGAAAAAATGTCGCGAAACGTCCAAATGCATCCCGCGATAATGGAATCGGGGAGAGTCGGTGATGGTCATGCAGGGGATTTTTTCGTCTACATACAAATCTATAAGCTGCGTCAGGGTGTTGTTCGCGTATAGCAAGCCGTTTTTATCGGCATATTCAATTGTGATTTGCTTTTTCTCGATGATGAGTTTGTATCCTTCAGCAGGAAGGTTCGGATTTAGGAATGATTGTTTCTTTTTAAATTTGGTGTAACCACCGCGGGGCGATACATCTATGTGCTGCGGCGCGGGAATGATGCCGGGGTTGAGCGCATTGTCAAAGGGCTGAAGGATTTGCCCTGAAATCGAACAGAAAATCGAACAGAAAAAAATCGAAAAGAAACTCCGCATCTTCCGAAGACAAGGTTATGCCGGGTTATTTTTCCAGTTGGCGAGTGCCTTGTGGATGTAGTAAAACACGAAAAAATGGAGCAGAATGGCGAATTCCAATCCCAATATATACCAGGGCCATTCACCCATTACAAAGGGGTTGTCGGCAGTGGGTTTTTGGCACAGATACATATAGTTTCCACCTGTTAGGTAATTGGCGGCGCCGATAATGGGGATGGTGAGTTGCGTATACAAGAACACTTTCCACCATGATCCAGGACGAGGCACGTAACCAAGTCGCATCGTTGCGTAAACCGAGCCCAAAATGATGATCCCATGGGAAATGCTGTATTCTATGTGGTTGTAAACGGATGAGCCGTTGGTGATTTCAGGGGTTAAAAAGGCATGGATGGCGCCGGCACCCCAGTAAACCAAGAATTCGTAGCTGATTTGTGAGCCGCGAATTAGGAGGAAGGCAGCGATGAAGGCCGACATACCGCAAAGGTGAAGGGGCAAGCTGTTTTCGATGTGCCAACTGTTTTCGATGACCATTTTGAGGTTGCTGGCAGCGAAGTTGAGCAACGAAAGCGCACCCAATCCCCAGCCCAATTTTTTCCTCGCCGATTCGCTTAGGTTTTTCGAAAATATCAGAGTGACAAGTAAAATGCCCCAGAAGATACAGTTCATTATCATCCAAACATTTGAGCCCGTTGGAACAACGTGGTGAATTTCGTTTAGATTGGGTGTGATATAGGCTTTGTGGGAGGTATCTAGGGTAGAAAGGGTATCCATAATCTCGCAAGATATATATTACTTACGGAATAAAAAATCCGTGGAAACCGCCACTTCCTTTTGTGATCATTAATGCGGCAATTCCCAACCCAATCAAAAAACTCATAACCCACGAGAAGAAATAATGCGCTTTGCCCCCGCAGCATAGGAATACAACAAAACCGACCGACATGATGGCTGCAGTGATGATGGCTAAGGTGTTTGACCAAAAAATTAGGGCTAAAATGCCGACAAGCAATCCTATGGCGTAAATTACAATGGCTGCCGTCTCTAAATTTTTTAATTGGTCTGGATCGCCTTCGTTTGCCCTTATGTCACCTTCGTTTGCACCCATGTCACCTTCGTTTTGTCGAGGATTCTTATTTGATTCTGAAGCGGCCACAATGCGAGTTTCCGAATGTGGGGCTTTTGCATTCTCATCGCGGTTAATAACTGTATTCTTCAACGGTCCATTCTCGATATTCGATGGGTGAGTATTCTGACTTACCGCGGTTGGTTGTTCTAAAAAGCGATTTGCTGCCTGTTGATCTGCCTTTTGATCTGATTTGCGACCTGATTTATCCTGATGATTTTTGTCCGACGATTCCTGATGCCCGAAGGTGTGCCAATCTATATGAATCCCCCCTTGATGGTATCTGCGTTGTGCAGTACAGCCCGACAAAACAATCACCAATGCAATGAAAATGAATCTCTTGTAGTGTCGCATCATACTGCGAATCTAATAAACACAAAAGTTAACGAGTTGCGATAATCCGTAAATGAGATTTGATGTTTTGCGATAATCCGTAATCCCTGCATCTCTTGGATTTACCTTCTAATTATTTGTTTAACCAATTGTTTCAATCAATTTCATTTTGCTATGAACTTCTAACGCCTAGATTTGTTACCTAAAACGATGTTAGAGGGTATTGAATTCAATCAAGGGAAAGGTTTTATCATCAGTAAACACATCCCGAAGGACATCGAGCCGTTTGACAGGGTATTTGAGATTTTTAAAGAACTGTTGACCCATACTTCGGGCGATTTGGATGAGGCCTTTGATTGGCTTGATTCGCTCGATAAAGAATATAGCATTTTCACTGCAGAGTATACGATTCATGATTTTGAGGAAGACCTCAGAAAACGGGGCTATATCAAAGAAGAAATCGAACTCACTGATGATGGCGATGGCGATAAAAATGGCAAAGGAAAAAACCTGCTTACAGCCAAGCTAGAAGCGGCGTTGAGAGAGCATGCCCTCGATCAGATTTTTGGCAAACTCAAGAAAAGTGGCGCAGGAAATCATCGAACCACCAAACTCGGTGTTGGCGATGAACGCGATGGCGAAATTCGCAATTTCCAATTTGGCGATGAAATGTCGCAAATTAATATGTCGGAAAGCCTCAAAAACGCCCAAATCAACCATGGCATTTCCGACCTAAAACTCACCGAAGACGATTTGATTATCGACGAAACCAAGCACAAAGCCCAAATGAGCACAGTGCTGATGATCGATATCAGTCATTCTATGATTTTATATGGCGAAGACCGCATCACCCCCGCCAAAAAAGTGGCCATGGCCTTAGTGGAACTCATCCGACGGAAATACCCCAAAGACGCCATCGATATTATCGTTTTTGGCAATGAGTCGTGGTCGATTAAAGTGAAAGATCTGCCCTATCTACAAGTGGGTCCTTACCATACCAATACGGTTGCGGGATTGGAGTTGGCGATGGACATTCTTCGACGCAAACGCAATACCAATAAGCAAATTTTCATGATCACCGATGGCAAGCCCAGCTGCGTGAAACTGCCCAATGGCGAACTATACAAAAACAGCAATGGATTGGACGAATACATCGTTTCCAAATGCCTAAATATGGCGGCCCAGGCGCGAAAATTGAAAATTTCTATTACCACTTTTATGATTGCTCAAGATCCATATTTGCGTCAATTTGTGGAACGATTCACCGCCCAAAATCAAGGCAAAGCATTCCTTACCGGCCTATCAGATTTGGGTCAAATGATATTTGAAGATTACGAAAAAAACAGAATCAAACGGATTTAATTACAGATGAAACAAGAAACAACATTTAAAGCATTGAAAGCATCGGGCTATGCCCACAAAACCATAAATCAAGAGATTCAAGCGAACCTGATTTCTCGCATCAAAGCCAAACAGCCGGTTTTTGAAGGACTCTTGGGCTACGAGGATACCGTTGTTCCACAACTGAAAAAGGCAATTTTGGCTGGTCACCACATCAATTTGTTGGGATTGCGCGGACAGGCAAAGACCCGCATCGCTCGCAGCATGGTTGACTTGCTGGATGAATATATGCCCATAGTGCAGGGTTCGGAAATCAACGACAGTCCCTTTGTGCCGATTTCCAGATTTGCCGTGGATTTGATGGCTGAACTGGGCGACAAAACACCCATTGCGTGGGTGCATCGCTCGGCTCGATTCTTTGAAAAATTGGCTACGCCGGACGTGAATATTTCCGATTTGATTGGCGATATCGATCCCATTAAAGCGGCTACTTTGAAACTGCCTTATTCCGATGAGCGTGTGCTTCATTACGGGATGATTCCCCGTGCCAATCGCTGCATTTTTGTGTTGAACGAACTTCCGGATTTGCAAGCGCGTATCCAGGTTTCGCTGTTCAATATTTTGCAAGAGGGCGATATCCAGATTCGCGGATTTCAATTGCGGATGCCGCTGGATATTCAATTTGTGTTTACTGCAAATCCTGAGGATTATACCAACCGCGGAAGCATCGTAACGCCCCTAAAGGATCGTATCGGGTCACAGATTTTTACGCATTACCCCAAGAATATTGCTCTAGCGCGTGCCATTACTGAGCAAGAAGCCAAGATTTCGGCTGAGGATTTGGCTGCGGTTTTCATTCCGGATTTGGCCAAAAACCTGTTGGAGGAAGTGTCGTTTACGGCCCGCGACAGTGAATATGTAGATGCCAAAAGTGGCGTCAGCGCTCGTTTGTCGATTAGTGCGATGGAAAACCTTATCGCCGCCGGCAAACTTCGCTTGATCGAAACCGAGAGCGAAAAAACCACTATTAGATTGGTTGATTTTATGTCGATTATCCCATCCATCACCGGAAAAATCGAACTGGTGTATGAGGGTGAGCAGGAGGGGGCCGACGAGGTCGCTCGGATACTAATCGATGCTGCCATTATGGTTCAGTTCAACCAGATTTTTCCACGCATTGCCAAGTTGGAAAAGGCAGGAACCAAAACCCCTTACAGCGATTTGGTGCATTGGTTTGAGAAGAACATAGTGGAGCTGAATTATACAGATACGGATAAGGTATTTTTCAAGAGTCTGAAGGCGATCAAGCCGCTGACGGAATTGATTGAAAAGCACGCTTCGCATTTGAGTGACGCCGACAAAGATTTCTGTATGGAATTGGTGCTTTGGGCTTTATCAATTAGCGACAAATTGGGCAAAACTGCCAGCGACGCGATGTATAAGTTTGATTCGCGTTAATGCTGTGAAAAGTGTTTTCAACTGAGTAGAAACTGTTGCTAGGTTTTAGTGTTCTGGCTGATTTTAAAAAAGAACCCCCCTTGAGCAACTCAAGGGGGGTTCTTTTTTAAAAGTATTTTGAAGCTTACTTCACTACAAATTTGCAAGTTCTACCGTAGTTGTCACGGATGAAATATACACCTGTAGCTAAGTTGTCGACCTTGATACCATCGGCCTGATTCTGACCTTGGTAAACAACCTTGCCCACCATATTTGTAATGGTCATGAAATCTACATTTTTTACAAATATGTGATCCGTTGCAGGGTTTGGATAGGCTACGATATTTTGATTTGTATTGATTGTTTCAACGGCACTAACCAACGTATTGTTGATTATTTCAAATACTGTGATTGTACCACTGATTTCGTTGGCTACAATTACATAAGGCTTTCCAGTGGGTGAGTTGGCATTGCTGATGTATTGAATGCCTTCAGGTCCTAAGTCACCAGTGAGTGCTGTGTTGCTACGTGTGTTTTGATAATCTTCAAAAACAGGTGCTGTTGGGTTGGTGACATCGTAAACCATTACTCCACCGGTTCTTTCTAAGGCAACAAAGGCAAATGAACGACCATTGATTTCAGCAACGGTAACGCCTTCTGGCTCAGGTCCTTTGGCGCGACTTCTACCTTTTAGAGCAATACCCTCATTGTCTGCATTGAATATTCTACCTACCGCTGGGTGCTTTGATGTGATCCACTCTAATTGATCGCCTGCATCCCAAACCAAACTCTTGCTTGTGGCATCCCAAATACTGAATGAACGAGCACCTACAGAGTAAAGGGCATCGTAATCGCCATCACCGTCTGTATCGCCTTGTGTATTAGTAATTCTGAATCTTCCTAATGCATGGGTTTCTTTCAACATATCGCCCTGAGGGAACTTTGTGGCATCCAATGTTACTGCGGATACGGTTGTTCTCTCGTTCAATGGGGTGTATTCTTTTTCGTCGCCTTCATTGGCAGTGATTAAATAGTTTTTGTTGTTTACACTGTAGTTGGCCATTCCATCGGGAAGGTAAAACGATTGAACGGGCCAGTTGGCTATCAGTATTGAGCCACTTACGTCGCTGGCATCAAATCCATTTCCGCTGGCATTCATATTTTTGGTACCCATTGCCCAAATGTCGGTGACAGTGCTGTTCGATAAATTCAATTCGGCAATGGCATTATTTTCTTGCAACGTAACCCATGCTTTTGAGTTATCTGCAGCTACAGTGATGTATTCTGGTTCAAAATCTTGGGCCATTGTGCTTGGGGCATAAAGTTTTCTAACACCTTTTGCCTTTAAATCGGCTTCGCCTGCATTCCAAGATTTGAAATCAATTGTCTTTACTTGCGCCTGAGTTAGGTTGGCCGCACCACCAGAAATATCGATAACACTGATGCTTCCCTCCGGATCAACTGAATAGTCTAAGTTAGGCTGACCTTCGTTGGCTGTAAGTACTTTTTTGCCATCGGGCGTAAATGTGATCATATCAGGCAATGCACCAACAGTCACTTTACTGATGTAATCGCCATTTGTACTAAAGAAAACCACTTGGCCATCGAGTTGCTCGTTTACATTGGGCGATGCAACAGCAACAACATCGTTCTTCACGGCAACACTCGTGATTCCGCCGTAAGGTGTCATGTCGATTGATTTAATCAACTTAATATTTTTTGGATCGCTAAAGTCTGCAATATCCATACGATCTTGAATGGCACTGGTCATGAACAATCGCTGCGACTTAGCATCGTGTACCACAATTTCTGTAGTACTTCCCACGGCTGGGTTGGGGTCGAAACTTGCGATGTGATTCAATTCGATATTTTTTGCTGGTGCAATCACCGCTCTGTCATCGTCTTGAATGTAAACGGTGAAGAAAGGTAGACCAGTGATAACGCCACCCGTTGGGCTTTCCATCAAAATATTGAGGTATTCGTCTTGTTCTGATACTTTATCGTTAAAAATGGGTATCGTAACATCTACAAAGGGGGTGCTGCTGCTGAAAGTAACAGTGCTCGATGTAAATGTGTGGTCGGCCGACAAAGCGGTGCTAAATGGCCCAAAGCGCGGGGTTAATTTCACTGTGGCTGTCCCTGGGAATTTCATGTTTATTCTGAGGATGGCTTGACCCGCAGATTCTTTAACAACTACAAATCGTGTGGCAAAAGCGAATTCAGCATTGAAAGTGAATTTGAATGTATAAGGGTTAAACAATTTTCTTGCTTCGGCGTCCTTCACGTTGGTAACCAATAAGCTGTATGATTGGCCAGAAGTAAATGGAGTTGAATAGCTTAAGGTTACGGTATCGATGCTGGCAGCGTTGTTCGACATCGTAGCTGTTTGCAAGTTGGCGATGCCGGTGTAGTTGGCTAAGTCAGTGGCAGTCGTTTTGTCCATGTCGGCACTAAAAATCACACGAACTGTAGTTGCGTTGATCAATTCCGCTTTGGTTACCGATGGTGAACCTGGGAAGATCCAAGTAGGCCATGTTTGTGCAGCCGAACCCGATGGTGCGCCATTCCAATTGGCAGTATCGTGAATCAAGGCTTTTAATTGGGCGATGCTGCCTTTCATAGAACCTGTATACACGGCGTTGGCAGTGTTTAGAGCAGAAGCCCCTTTTGTTAACGCGTGCTGAATGGCGTTGGTGGCATTGGTAAGGCTGCTAGGCAACATCGAAGTGCTTCCAGAACAAACAGTATTGGCGGTTAACCACTGGTTTGAGCTAAGTGCCGTGATGTGTTTTGGGCTTGCGTTCGTACCAGTATAAACGATTACCTGGTCGCCACCGCTGCTCAATCCAAATTTGGCGCCAGTTAGGCTACCAATATTTACCGATGGAAGGTCGTTCTTTATCGCAATTACTGAACCCGAAGCTACACCAGCAGCAGGGGCCGTCCATGTTAATCCACCTGAACACTGCTCGGGAGAGTTGGTAGTGAATTTGGCGTCGGTAAACTGAATTTTAGTACCTGGCAAAATGTCGACAAATGTTAGGATCGCAAATTCATCGTCCGTTGTTAGGGCGTTCATACGATATGCTACAAATGCCAAATCACCCGCTTTGAACTGGGTTTGCTCTGTTAGGGTTCTGAATGAAATAGAACCGTTGTTTTTGGTTTTATTGCCAGTACTGTCTGATGTGGCAGCGGCGTTGAAAGCGAAATAATATTTCTGATTGCTCTTTAATAAGGCAGAAGGTGTGATTGTGATAGTATTTCCAGAGATGGTAGCATCAAAGGAAACACTGGCACCGCTTGCGTCTGTTTCTTTTAGTGTAAACATCGTGTCGATGTTGTTGTTGTCGCAACTTGCTCCCGCCGTGAGGCGAATTTTTTCGCTAAACAACAATTGTATTTTGCTTTCTATCAATACGGCGGTGTCGTTGTTGGCGATCGAAACGACATAAGTTGGCTGGGTGGTGTCTTTTGCGCCAGCAAATTTGATGTCAGACGTGCCATCGGTGGCCGATGTGCTTGTAGAAGTATGGGTTCTTTTTGAAGAGAATTTGCCTGAAACTGTGCTGAATGTTCCTGAGGCAACGATGTAATTTGCACCTGGATCGGCCACAAGGGTTGATGTAGATGATAATTTTCCACCTGCAAAAAGGTCGTTGTTTGGCAATTGGTATCCTGCGGCACCCGCTGAATTGATCGCGGTTCCAAAAGCACTACCATAAAATAGGGCATCGATAGGAGCAGTAGTAGAGTCGATTTTTGACAGGCCAAGATCAAAAACAGCGACACCATCTGCAGAGGTTCCGCCATTTCCAAATACGCCAGAAGCGTTAGATTGGCCAATGCTACCATCGCCACCTGTGGTCATGTTGTTGATGGTTCTTAATTTGGTTCCATTGATTTTCATACAGGATCCGCCTACATAGACTATATCGCCTTGTTTCACAGTACCTGAAGTGATTTCAAAGGCATAGGTAATGGCTTTGCCTTCTTTCCAACCTCTAACCGTGGCAGTTCCGTTATTACAAACGATTACTGAGTAGGGGGTGTTGGCGAAGTTGATAGATTTCGTAGCTACGAGTTCAACAAATTCTTTGCATGAATCTGTGCCAGCGGGGTTAACAAAGATCTCGGATATTACCAGAGATTGGCTTTTTGCCGTGTGGGTTGAAGCGGGTCCGGCCAAGAAAAATAAGGCGACGATACCCAACAGTCTGAATAGATTTTTCATAATTTCTCAATCACGAAACTATCCACCCTATGTGATGTTAATGTAAATTTTAATTTATGATTGCGTGAACCAATCGTTACTTTAAGCGCCTGTATTTATCCCTAGTTTGATAATGATACCTGGAACGGTTCTGACTCTTGATGGCGTTTTTTCAGCGCCATGAACTCAGTGGGAATCTATTGAATTGCGCTAATCCGTAAAACTATCTTGTCCGACTTGCGGTAATCCGTAAAGTTGTAATGAAAAAGGGTGTAAGTTCGTCTAATGAGAACCAAAATAATGATTATCACCTTGTTGGTGATAGATGACATCAATACGTAGTTTCTTATTTTCCTTTAAATTTCACGAGCCATGGCTATTACTATTGCACCCATCGAATTAACGAATTTTTTTATCGCTCTATTGCTTTTGGTGTTATTTGCGCATGTATTTGGGTTCATCTTTAGTAAATTAAAAATGCCAAATGTTGTGGGAGAAATTTTCGGTGGTCTTTTGTTGGGGCCCACGTTCTTTGGATATTTTGCACCTAAGTTATATCAAGATATCTTTTTGGCACAAGGCGAATTATTGGCGACTATTTATTGGCTTGGACTTGTATTATTGATGTTTTGTTCGGGGTTTGAGATTCAGAGAAAGTTTGAGAAGCGCGATGAGAAAGTGATTCTAGCGCTCGTCATTGGCACTACTGTAGTACCATTAATTTTTGGTTGGATTTCGACTTACTTTTTTGATCTAGAAAATATAATAGGGCCGGCAAATAATATTTTATCTTTAAAGCTCGTGATTACTGTCGCCCTTGCGATAACATCAATTCCAGTTATTTCAAAAATCTTTATGGATCTGGGCATAATGCAGACAGCTTTCGCTAAAATTACTTTAGCAATTGCAACTATACACGATATAATTCTTTGGGTCTTTGTTTCTATTGCAACGGGATTAGTATCCAGCCAAACGTTGTCATTAACTGATATTTCTCTTCATGTTTTAATTTCTATATTATTTTTCGTTATTGCCTTAAAAGCGATTCCCAAAGCGATAAAGTTACTTGATGGAAAGACGAAAGGATATTTGGTTCCTGAAGGGACAGAAACACCGATTATCGCGTTAATATTACTTATATTCATAGTTGTAGCAAGCCTTTTAAATGTCAATTTGGTCTTTGGAGCATTCTTGGCTGGAATTGTTGTTAACTATATAAAAACCCCAAGATTTCAAGAGTCCAAACTTCACGTTAAAAGGTTTTCCATGGCGTTATTTATACCCGTTTATTTTGCAGTAGTTGGGATTAAACTTGATTTGATTCATCATTTTGATTGGATGTTTTTTACCATCTTTGTAATCTTTGCAATAAGTGTTCAAACGATTGCTGTTTTATCAACTGCGCGCTTTCTAAAATACGATTGGCTCTCTGGTATTAATCTCGCTGTGGTTCTGAATGATAGGGGCGGTCCTTGTATTGTCCTTGCTACATTGGCATTGGATTTAGGAATAATCAATGAAAATTTCTTTGTCACACTGGTGCTTTTGGCGATCCTGACATCGCTAACTGCTGGTGCTTGGCTCAAATATGTCTTGAACAGAGGGTGGAAACTTCTCAACGAAGAGGTGTAGTTGCTCAAGGCTTTTGAAAAATCACTCAATTGAGTGAAATCCCAAATTGTTTATTCACGCAGATTCAACGACGGATTTTGTGTTTTATCACTTTGTACAGCGCAAAAATTGCAACAAAGATGGTCCATCCTGGTATCGGGAATAGAATGGTTAATAGCCATTTTTCTCTTTTCGATAAATTAATTCCTGAGACTAGACTTTTCAAGTTCAACATATACAACGATGATTGATTTGCTTTTCAAAAGTTCGATTTCATTGTTTTTTTACTAACTGCTGCCTGTGAATTTTCATTTATTTTTTAGGTATGTTTTTGCATGGAATTAATATTTAATTAATACAAGGGCTCTTACTTGCGCTAGATGGCAAAGAAAAATAAAGTGTTAAACCCGGTTCAAATTAGGAAGATTTTCATTTTAGATACTTCCGTTATCTTACACGATCACCAAGCGGTGAATCAATTTGAGGAACATGATGTTGCCATTCCCATTAGCGTATTAGAAGAACTAGATTCTTTCAAGAAAGGGAACGATACGATCAATTTTGAGGCAAGACAATTTATTCGTTTTGTAGACAAACTTTCTGAGGGCAACTCACTCAATCAATGGATTCAATTGTCGCCAGAAACGCCCAGTTGCTTCACCGTGGTTATGCAGGAATCTGGAACCGAGGAGCAAAATGCAGTTAAAATATTTGGAGATAGAAAGGCAGATCACTTAATCCTGAATGCCGCCCTATTTATCAAACAAGAGTACTCAGACAGGCCCGTGATTCTAGTTACCAAGGATGTCAATCTGCGACTTAAAGCAAGATCGTTGAACCTTCAAGCTGAGGATTATGAAACGGGGAAAATTCAAAATTTAGAGGGGTTGTATCGCGGTATTACTCAGCTAGATCTAGAGGAATCTGAAATGATAGATAAAATTCATCAAATGGAATCGGTTCACTATTCCGAGGTGATGAAATCATCGCCATATAACAATCATTATTTTATCATCAAAAATCATCGCAGTAGTACTTTGGCCTATTTCAATCCGGAAACAAAAAATTTAGAAAGGGTAGAGAAGCGACATGCATATGGTATCAAGCCCAGGAATGCCGAGCAAACTTTTGCAATGCATGCGCTATTTAATAACAATATCAAATTGGTCACCATTCAAGGCGTTGCAGGTACGGGGAAAACGCTGATTGCTTTGGCGGCGGCACTTGAGCAGAGAAGCAATTTTCGACAGATTTACCTAGCTAGACCCATCGTTCCATTGAATAATAAGGATATCGGATTTCTTCCGGGCGATATTAAAGCGAAGATCAACCCTTACATGGAGCCGCTTTGGGATAATTTAAAAGTGATTCAGAATCAATACTCAGAAAATTCAAAAGAATATCAAAAAGTCAAGGAACTCGTAGATAATGAAAAGCTAATGGTGACTCCTTTGGCATATATCAGGGGCAGAAGTTTGGCGAATATTATTTTTATTGTCGACGAGGCTCAAAACCTCACACCGTTAGAAGTAAAAACGATTATTACCCGCGCTGGGGAAGGGACGAAAATCATTTTCACGGGTGACATTAATCAAATCGATACGCCATATTTAGATTCGCAATCCAATGGACTTTCGTTCATGATTGATCGATTAAAGGGTCAGCCGCTGTATGCGCACATCACTTTAGAAAAAGGCGAACGCAGTGAGTTGGCGAATTTGGCCAATGAATTATTGTGATTGCATTATGGGCGTTGAAATCGGTTGAATTTCGTGTTTTTGAGGGGTCAATTTACGATTGTTCTAGTCCGTGTAACAAAAGTATAATTTAAATATTTAACTTTGAGTTTAATGAAACTTTGGAGAATAATTGATTAGACTCAAAACAAAGTAGGTATAAAATAAAAGGTAACCAATTATAAAAAAAACATGATCAATTATTTAAATTTAGCACAAATTATCGTAGCAACTTCAGTTGCTTACGTATGGATTTTCCGATATCCTGTGATCATCAAAGAATTTAAAGAATTCGGGTTAAATGATACAATGCGAACCTTTGTAGGAGCCGCTAAAATTTCGTTGGCGACTTTATTAATAGCGGGAATTTGGTACCCTTCATTGATTCTAATTCCTGCGATTCTAATGGGATTATTTATGTTAGCAGCTCAATATTTCCATTTCAAAATAAAAAATCCGTTCATTAAACATTTGCCATCATTGATTTTCTTGATTTTGTGCGTCTTCATCACATTAGGCCACTCAAATTAAACATGAATTATTTATTGCCTTTTTGCATTTTATTATCAAGCTTATCTTTTATCGGATATTCTATTTCATATTTCATTTCCCCTCACATGAAAACTGAATTTGAAAGATTTAACTTAAAGAAATTTGGTCTGATCATTATTGTGTTGGAGATCCTTGGGGCTCTCGGATTGTTGTTAGGCCTGCTCTTTACGCCTGTTTTGCTTTTATCATCTGCTGGTCTCGCCTTGTTAATGCTTCTGGGTTTAATAACAAGAATTAAGTTAAATGACAGTTTGTTGGTCACTTTGCCAGCAGCATTTTTTATGCTTTTAAATACGGTAATATTTTATTTAGGTATTCGGGTTTTGTAAATAAACCCGAAATAGCAAATATTGAGTTGAGTTCCCTTTGTTAGTCTTTACTTTCCAATGCTTTCAATGTTTTTAACAATGAATCGGGGGTTACAGATATTGAATCGATGCCTTCTTCAACCAAAAACTGTGCAAAATCCGGAAAATCACTCGGTCCTTGACCGCAGATACCCACTTTAACTCCATTTTCTTTACCCACTTTAATTAGGTGGGAAATGGCCCTTTTCACTGCAGTATTTCGCTCGTCGTAAATGTGAGCAACCAATGCTGAATCGCGATCTAAACCCAGAACTAATTGCGTTAAATCGTTAGAACCAATTGAAAAACCATCAATGTGCTTGGCAAATTCATCGGCCATAAAAATATTGGAGGGTAATTCTGCCATCAAGTATACTTCCAATCCGTTTTCTCCGCGCTTCAAGCCGTATTTTTCCATGGTTTCATAGACTTTCAATAACTCTCCGACGGTTCTGCAGAAAGGAATCATTACAACCACATTTTTAAGCCCCATTTTCTCCCTTACCCGTTTAATTGCCTTGATTTCCATTCCAAAAGCGGGTTCGTAAGCTTCAGAATAATAACGCGATGCGCCGCGCCATCCGATCATGGGATTTTCTTCGATGGGTTCAAAGTAGGACCCACCTAACAGGTTGTAGTATTCGTTTGATTTAAAATCAGACAATCGAACAATGACTTTATTGGGGTAGAAAGACGAGGCGATACGCGCAACACCGTAGCTCAAACGCTTAATAAAAAAAGTTTCTTCACTGTCATATCCCAAGGTAATTTTGCGAATTTGTTCCGATAGATTTTTGTCGTTTAACTCATTATGTTTCAACAAGGCCATTGGATGCACCCGAATATAATTGTTGATGATAAATTCCTCCCTTGCCAATCCCACCCCCGCATTGGGTAAATGAGCAAATTTAAATGCAATATCTGGACTCGCTACATTGAGCATAATTGGAGTTTTCACCTTCGGCAAATCTTCCAAAGACGTTTCTGTTTTATGAAATTCCACATAGCCATCATACACAAAACCGGAATCTCCCTCGGCACAAGACACCGTTACGATTTGTTTTTCTTTCAGAATTTCCGTCGCGTTGAAACAACCTACGATAGCAGGCAACCCCATTTCTCTGGCAACAATGGCTGCATGGCAAGTTCTACCTCCTTTGTTTGTGATAATGGCGGATGCTTTTTTCATGATTGGTTCCCAATCAGGATCTGTCATCTCAGTTACCAAAATACTTCCTTCTTCAAACAAATGTTCGTTTACATTGCCGTCTACAGAATGCATAATTACCACCTTACCTGAGGCGGCCCTATCACCCACAGCAATACCCGTAACAATCGGCTTTATTCCTTCTGATTGAACGTGATACTCAACCAACATTTTGGTTTTATTTTGGGAATGAATGGTTTCAGGTCTCGCTTGTACAATATATAAATCATTGGAGATACCATCAATGGCCCATTCCACATCCATGGGGCACCATCGGCCTTTCAGGTTGGAATAATACTTTTCAATCGATGACACCCAACGGGCAATTTCAAGTGCTTGTTGATCTGTAATAGAAAATTTTTCTTTGTCCTCGTCGCTCACGGTCACCGTCTTAGTGAGCTTTCCGTGGTCCTCGCCATAAATCATTTTCTTGTCTTTATTGCCAATTTTCTTTTCGATGATTGAAGAAAATCCTTGCTCCAAAGATGGTTTGAATATGATAAATTCGTCTGGTGACACAGCACCCTGAACAATCATCTCTCCTAGGCCCCAAGAGGAATTAATAACTACAACATCTTTAAATCCACTCTCTGGGTCAAGTGAAAATGCGACACCCGAGGCGGCCATATCTGACCGCACCATTTTTTGAATACACACCGAGAGTGCTATATCAAAGTGGTTATAGTTAAATGTATTTCTGTAAGAAATCGCCCTATCCGTAAACAAGGAAGCGAAACAATTTCTCACTGCTTCGAGTATCGATTCTGAACCCCTAACGTTTAAGAATGTTTCTTGCTGTCCTGCAAAACTCGCATCCGGTAAATCCTCGGCTGTTGCTGATGACCTAACGGCAACATCGATCATCTTTTGACCGTACGATTCCGACAATTGCATGTACCGTTCTCTGATTTCCTCTTTTATTTTTGGGGGAAATATACCATTGCGAATCAGCTGCCTTACTTCGGCACCCACACGCCTGAGCTCGGGTAAATTGCCATCGTCTAAACCAGAAACCAAATTAACCACTTGCTCCTGAAGTCCATTAAAATCAATGAAATCACGGTATGCGTTTGTAGTAACGGCAAAACCATTTGGAACTTTTATCCCCATGGATTCGATGTTTTGAATCATCTCTCCCAAAGAGGCATTTTTACCACCAACCAAATTTATATCCTTCAGAGATACTTCATTTAAATTAATTATGTAGTTCATTGAGTTTTAAACAAAACTCAGACCCTAAAGGTTTTATCAAATGCAATCTGTATATCAGATATCACTGTTTTCTTAGATGTTTTTTCCAATTTAAGGTCTTTTTGGGGTTCGCGGCCCTGAACATAAATTGATGTGAATAAACAAACTCTTTGTGGTATCGGGCGGAATCAGCGACCTTCGGGAGCCCTTGATTTTGCTCGTTTTGAGAAAATTTAATTTTTCGTTTGTGTTTCGTTTGTGTTTGGATACTCGTGGAGAACTTTTAGAAATTATTTTTTCTGGTCACAAAAATTATTTCTCGGTCACAAGCATAAGTTCGATTCCAAACAGGAATCGAACTTGTTTTGATCATATTTCGGGTCAATTTCAGTCCGTCGAAAAGGGGTAAATTTGTCCGATTATTCCAGCATCACCAAAAACTTATCTTATCACATCGCCTTTTCCCCAATAATTCATTTTATAAGTTTGTATCCTAATCGATATCATTGGGAGAAATAGTAATGCGATGATTAGACGTTTCATTTGTTTTGGATCGATTCAATGACACTTTTTGACTGCGATTTTAAAAGTTTCAGCCATGTTGCAGTGGGTGAATTGCCGTTGATGTAAAACGTTTATTACGAGTTGATTACACGATAAGTTTCGGGAGTGGGATGCGAGATCTTTCTACTTTGCCATTCAACTGATGTGTTCCTTAGTATAGTTGATTGCATTTCTTGACTCGCCCTAAAATTACATTCTGAAAGGACTCTGGACTTATCACTTTGACAGTTTCCCCAAACGACAAGATTAACTTTTCTAATTCATAATTTGGGACAACGCTAATGGTAACTTCAAGGCCATTTTCGGTATTCCTAATTTTTTGTGTTGGGTGTATTGGTTTTGTAATTATATACGGGGCTTGACTTGGAGAAAACCACAGATTGACAGTCTGTAACTCATCATCGACTTTTTTAGTAACGCCAATTAAATCATAAAAATAGTCCTCCCAATCGACTTCCGTTTCAATATACTTGGCTTTTGCCTCCTCTATAGTTTTAATTCTATCTAACGCCATATTCCAGTATTCATTTTTCGTAAACTCATTATAACCAAAGACAAACCAACGGTTATTGTATTGTTTCAGATAATAAGGATGAAACGCAATTGTATAGGGCATTGGGCTTTTGAAGTCTTGATATTCAACGGTCAATGACCGTTTGTTTACGATAGCATTGAATAAAGGTGTTATAAATTTTGAACCTTCATAATCCAAATTATTATCAAATGACATAACTTCTCTTTCTAGGCTTACCAAGCCAAGTTTAGATTCAATAGCAGGAATGATTTCATTGATAAACTCAAATTGTGGAATGCCCTTAAACCGGGATAAGACTTGTAAAGCAGACTTCAATTGCTTTGCTTCTGTTTCGTTTAAAGGTTGGTTATTTATAGAATATGCGGAATCAGAATATTTGAAATACACTGTTCTTCCATCTTTGTATTTTTCAATAGGGGCTTTCCATTCCGACAATTCCATATACTGCATATCTGCATAAAATTGAGTTTTTCCAATTCCCTCCAAGCCTTCATCTAATAAGGCTTTGTTTGCTGCGTCTATTAACCGTTGCCAAGTGTATTTGGCTCCTCTATTCCTGAGACACCTATCGTACGCAAGATAGCGTGTTAATGCTTTTTTATTTATTGACATATCTGTTCAGTTTGACTGAACAAATTTAGTGTTTGTTTGCGTCGTCATCAAATGAACAATAAAAAAATAAAGGAAAATCGAAATTTATTAGTTCAGTTTGACTGAACACATGGGTTTAATCTTTGCATCAACAAATCAATATTTAAAAACAAAACATGGAAAATATGAGCAACAACTACGCAAACAATGTAAAATCTGCTATTGCAGTAAACCCAACTTTCAAAGCAATTTGTGAGTTCAACATCGAACAATTCCCAATTGATGGATATTCAAGATATTATAGTCAACTTGAAAATGGTACAGCCATTTTGCAAACAGCGGAACAACTCAATACGTATTTGGCTTCATATGCTGATATGCACCAGCACAAACTAAACCTTGCTTTTGCCTCATTGTTTGGCAAAGAAGATTTTAACAACAAATCGGCTGAAATTATAGACTGGGGTTGCGGACAGGCTTTTGCATCTTGTGTTCTAATAGACTTTATCAAGAATAATAACATCAATCTTGATTTGTCCAAATTCACTTTAATTGAGCCGTCTTCGATGGCTCTACAAAGAGGATTAGAGCATATTGATGCCATCTATCAAAGAAAGCCAAAACCACAAACCTATTCAATAAATGAAAAGGCTGATACCTGCCTTTCTATGAAGGGGTATCAGCTAAGTAGTGAAACCAAGATTCACCTTTTTTCAAATGTGCTTGACATACATTCATTGGACTTGAATCAAGTTTTTAAAAATGTATCAAGGAACTTTGACGGCTTGAATTATTTTGTTTGCGTAAGCCCAATAAATGGACTCCGATTACAGACCTTTTACAAAATGTTTGGTCAGTCAGATTTATTGTCATCAAACGGAGGTTCCATTGTTACCGAAGTTTTCCGACCAAGTGCAATGAGGAAGATAATAAAGTCAATTTCAAGAGTGGAATACATTTTCAAAACGAACCTATAAATAATTAAATTTACAAGCTATGGACAACAATATTCAAACGGATTTATTCGGGCAAACAATTGAAACCCCTAATCCAATTATCAAATTGAAAGATGCTGAATTGCTTTATCATCCTTCGTTTTTCGATAAGGCGGAAAGTGATAGAATTTTCAAAACGCTGTTAGAAACAATAGAATGGAAACAAGACAAAATAAGGATGTACGGAAAGGAATTGCCTTTGCCACGCCTTTCGGCTTGGTATGGCGATAATAATAAACCTTACACTTATTCTGGTATAACTCTTAATCCATTGCCTTGGACTGACGAACTTTTGCAGATAAAAGAAAAAATTGAAACGGAAGCCAAAGTGAAATTTTCGAGTGTACTACTTAACCGCTACCGTGACGGGCAAGATTATGTGGGTTGGCATACAGACGCTGAGAAAGAATTGGGGAAAAATCCAGTGATTGGTTCGGTTAATTTTGGAGCAACACGGAAATTTCAATTACGCAGGATTGACGATCATAAAGTGAAATATGAACTTGAACTGAAGCACGGGACTTTGCTTTTAATGCGAGGAGAAACTCAGCATTATTGGCAGCATCAAGTGCCGAAAACTTCAGCCAATATAGGCGAGAGATTGAATCTCACATTCCGAGTTATCACCGTTAATTAATACAATGGATAATAATCGAAAGAAAAGTTTGAAAGGAATAACGTTGAACTTACATTAAATTTGTACAAACGGGATGGACGAAAATAACTTAAACGGCATTGTGTTTCGCAATGTATTCTCAAATATCAATATAAGCTATTGATGAAGTTGGGAATAAGTGAATTAAAGTTATGATAAGAAATTATAATAATTAAAATAAAAAGTATCGATCCATTCCGTTTATTATGTTCAATTTGCCATTACAACCATACCAAGAAAAGTTTGCAACAGCAGAGAATTTAGATGATTTTGTTGCTGCGGTAAAGATGTCTG
>Ga0209443_1000668_pt1 | contig 22981 bp, 21 predicted proteins | sample LauGreBMM110DCMD_2_FD_187571 | JGI IMG/M metagenome (GOLD analysis project Ga0209443, IMG submission 187571) | Freshwater lake microbial communities from Lake Michigan, USA - Su13.BD.MM110.DCMD (SPAdes) (version 2) | ecosystem: Environmental > Aquatic > Freshwater > Lake | place: Lake Michigan... | reverse complement strand
CATGGGTTCCAATATATTATATCGCTTTTCCCAAATTCTAATAGTATGTGCTTTTATACCTGAAAGATTCTCCAAGTCTTTAATACTAAAAACATTTTTTACATTGTTCATCTAATTCTATAATAAGTTAAACAAAAGTAGTTATTATTTTTTATTTAACGGGTATAGAGGTTTAAAAATTAAGGAAAATGAATAATTATTAATTTAAAATCAATTTTAGAAATTAAATTAACCAAAATTACAAATATTTAGCTGTAATTCAATTAATAATAGTATATTTACTTAAACAAATCTTAATTTTAATTTAAATTATGAATTATGAAAAAACCTTTACTATTACTTTTATTATTCTTTGTAAGTCTTTTAAATGCCCAAAATGTATTTAATTATGGCTTTACAACACCTACAGCCACAATGACTTCAACTAATGGTTGGTCACTTACTAACCAAAGTACATTACCGTCAACTACCGCTTTATGGGCTGTTGCTAGCTACACTTCTGTTACCGTGAGTGCAACCGTAAATGCAACCCCATTTCAAAATCAGGTTTATGGTATTGGAGCTGTTTGTCCTATTCCAAATGGTCAAGACGGAACTGCAAATTCTTTTGCATTGGTAAATTTTGCGAGTACTACCAGTACTGCTGCAACTGGAGCTACAATTAGCAATTGGTTGTTTACTCCTTCAATTAATGTTCAAAATGGAGATGTTGTTACTTTTTGGACAAGAAAAGGAACAAGTGGAACAACAGACTATCCTGATCGTTTAGAATTAAGAATGAGTTCTGCAGCAACTACTGTGGTTCCTTCTTCAGGTCCAACAGACATTGGGAGTTTTTCCACACTTTGTGTTTCTGTAAATCCAAATTTGGCAACTGGATTTATATACTCAAATTCATGGACTCAATACTCTTACACAGTTTCTGGTTTAACGGCTCCAACAGCTGTGAAATTTGGCTTTAGATATTTTGTAACTGATGCTGGTACTAATGGTTCAAACTCTGATATTATAGGGATAGATACCTTTTCAGTTGATAGAGTTGTAGCATCAACAGAGAGTTTCTTTAAAAATAATTTATCTATTTATCCAAACCCTACAGATGGAGTTATGTTTATTAATAGCAATAATAATATTATTATTAATAGTGCTTCAATCACTGATTTAAATGGAAGAATTATCAAAGAAGTGAGCATAGACGGTATGAATAATCCATCTATTAATATAACTAATTTAAATTCGGGTATCTACTTTTTAAAAGTTACTACGGATCAAGGAATTGGAACTTGTAAAGTGATTAAAAAATAATTATTGTTTTAGAATCAATTTTTAATAATTAAAGAGCAGCTGATAAGGCTGCTCTTTTTTTTTTAAGATAGATTGACGAGTCCTTTCCAATAATCAACTCAAATATATTTAGTTTCACAAAAAAATAGTTTTGTTTAAAAAACTAACTTAATTATTTTACAAATTCTAAAAATATGCCTACTTTTAAAAATTATTTAATTTATTTTACTATGAATAGAATCGTTTTATTTCTCGTTTTACTTTTTTGTATTCTTAAAGTTGATGCTCAAGAATATTTTCCCAATAATGAAAGTGTTCAAAACAAAAACAACAATTATATGGCATTTACTAATGCTAAAATTTTTGTAACTCCAACGCAAATAATTGAAAAAGGGACTTTAATTATTCAAAATGGTAAAGTCATTGGTACAGGAACCGACCTATCCATTCCTAAAAACTGTAAAATAATTAATTTGGAAGGGAAATGTATTTACCCCTCTTTTATTGATATTTATACTAGTTTCGGAATTGAAAAACCAAAAAAAAGCACCATTTCAGATGGGGATTCGTATGATACAAAACGAATTGGCTACTATTGGAATGAAAGCATAAAATCTGAAATTAACGCTTTTGAAAATTTTAATTACGACCAAACTAAAGCGGAAGAATTACTAAAAGCTGGTTTTGGAGTTGTGGGAACGCATGTTCAAGACGGAATTGCCCGAGGAACAGGTACTTTAATTGCCTTAAATAATTCCGACAAAAGTGCTCGATTGCTTTCTAATAAAATCTCCAATCATTTTGGATTTACAAGAAGCGTTGCAACTAATCAATCGTATCCTAGTTCATTAATGGGAATGATGGCGTTACTTCGCCAGATGTATTTGGATATGAATTGGTATAAAAATGGAAATTCTAAAACCAAAGACGCCTCTTTAGAAGCATTATTAAACAATCAAAAATTAGTCCAAATATTTACAACCGAAGACAAATTAAATAGTATAAGAGCTTCTAAAATAGCAAAAGAATTCAACCAAAATTATGTTTTAAAAGGCGCAGGAAATGAATTTGAAAGAATCGATGAAATTAAAAATACCAATTCAAAATTCATTATTCCAATTAACTTTCCTGAAGCCTATGATGTTTCCAATTCTTTTTTGTCAGATCAAATCGATTTAAGTGATTTACGTTTCTGGAATCAGGCACCTACCAATTTAAAAGTACTTTCTGATAATAATGTAGTTTTTGCCCTGACAACGGATAAATTAAAAAAGACCGAAGATTTTAGAACCAATCTTTTAAAAGCAATTAAATATGGTTTTGACAAAACAAAAGCTCTAGAAGCACTGACCACTATTCCAGCTTCTATCATGGGCAAAAGCGATGAAATTGGCAGTTTAAATAAAGGCAGTTACGCAAATTTTGTTATAACCTCTGGTGCCATTTTTGATGAAAAAACGATACTTTATGAAAACTGGGTTCAAGGAAATAAATTTGTAGTCAATGATATGACTTCCCCAGATATTCGTGGAAATTATGATTTAACTATTGATTCCAATACCTATAAATGGAAAATAGAAGGTGAAATCACCGCTCCAAAATCAGAAATCACTACTGTAAATAATAAAAAGTTAAATTCAAAACTAACAATTGCTGCCAATTGGCTTACTGCTTCTGTAAAATCAAACGATACTATTAATCCAGGTTTTTCAAGATTAAGCGGCTATATTGAAAACACTCAAAATTTATCTGGAAAAGCCATATTAGTAAATGGTAATGAAGTAAAATGGTCGGCAATTAAAACTGCCCCTTTCGTAATTGTTAAAGACACCACTAAAGCAGATAAACCAAATAAAATTATACCGGTAACCTATCCAAATAGTGCTTTTGGAAATTCTCAAAAACCAACACAACAAACGTTGTTATTTAAAAATGCCACCGTTTGGACCAATGAAGTTGAAGGGATTTTAGAAGATACCGATGTGTTGGTAAAAAATGGTAAAATTGCTGCAATAGGGAAAAATATTGTAGATATAAATGCCATTTCAATAGATGCTAAAGGAAAACACTTAACCAGTGGAATTATAGATGAACATTCTCACATAGCCATTTCAAAAGGGGTTAATGAAGGGGGTCATAATTCGAGTGCAGAAGTTACCATACAAGATGTGGTAAATTCGGAAGACATCAATATTTATAGAGATTTAGCAGGTGGAGTAACCACATCGCAATTATTGCACGGATCTGCAAATCCAATAGGCGGTTGTTCGGCCATAGTAAAATGGAAATGGGGATTATCTGCCGATGAAATGCTATATAAAAATCAGCCTAAATTTATAAAATTCGCATTGGGTGAAAATGTAAAACAATCCAATATGAGTAGAAGTTCAACTCGTTTTCCTCAATCAAGAATGGGAGTTGAGCAAGTATTTACTGATTATTTCCAATGTGCAAAAGAGTATGATCTGACTTGGAAAGTGTACAATTCAAATTCTAAAAAAGACAAGACTAAGGCTCCAAGAGTAGATTTAGAACTGCAAAATATAGCTGAAATTATAAATAAAGAACGTTTTATTACGTGCCACTCTTACGTGCAGTCTGAAATTTTGATGATGATGAATGTTGCCGAAAAATTCAATTTTAGAATCAATACTTTCACTCATATATTGGAAGGTTACAAAGTAGCCGACAGAATGAAAGAGCACGGAGTAGGAGCATCTACTTTCTCCGATTGGTGGGCCTATAAATTTGAAGTAAATGATGCAATTCCCTATAATGGGGCCCTAATGCACAACGAAGGTTTAGTTGTTGCCTTCAATTCTGATGATGCAGAAATGTCTCGAAGACTAAATCAAGAAGCAGCTAAAGCCGTGAAATACGGTAATGTTCCTGAAGTAGAAGCCTGGAAATTCGTTACCCTAAATCCAGCTAAATTGTTGCATATTGACGATAAGGTAGGAAGTATAAAAGTAGGTAAGGATGCTGACGTAGTTTTATGGAACAACCATCCACTTTCTATTTATGCAAAAGCGGAAAAAACATTAATTGAAGGGGTTGTTTATTATAATATTTTAAAAGACGAAGAACAACGAATAACGATTGCCAATGAAAGAAATGTTTTAATTGGGCAATTAATGCTTGAAAAAAATAAAGGTTCCAATACTCAAGAGCCTAAGAAAAAAGAGAGAATAGAAGACCACTGTGATACTTTAGAACAATAAAAATGAATAAGATATATACAATTTTAGTAGTGTTTTTTGGTTTGATTGCAAACACAAATGGACAACAAATACCGGCAAATAAGCAAACGAAGTCAATATTGATACTGAATGGTTTTGCGCATTTAGGTAACGGAAAAGTTATTGAAAACAGCGTGATTGGTTTTAAAGACGGTAAAATTATTTTGGTTAGAGATGCTAGAACGGCAAAAATTTCAATAGGCGAATTTGATTCTACAATTGATGCCACTGGAAAGCACATTTATCCCGGGTTTATTGCACCCAATTCTACGCTAGGATTAGTGGAAGTAGACGCTATTAAATCATCGGATGATGAAAGAGAAATTGGGGATATGAATCCGCACATTAGAAGTATTATTGCTTTTACCGCCGATTCAAAAGTGATTGAAACTGCTCGTCCCAATGGAATTTTGATGGCTCAAATCACCCCACGTGGTGGAACCATTTCTGGAACTTCATCGATTGTGCAATTGGATGCTTGGAATTGGAAAGATGCGGTGCTAAAAGAAAACGATGGGATTCACTTGAATTTTCCACCTACAATGAAAAGAACGGGTTGGTGGGCTGAGCCAGGGGGAATGGAAGCCAATAAAGAATATACAAAAAAAATAGAGGAAATTAATTTGTTCTTTGACAATTCAAGAACTTATGCTGCTAGTACCTCGGAACATAATTTGATTTTTCAAGCCATGAAAGGAATTTTTGACGGAACTCAAACTTTATTTATTCATGCTCAGGAAGAAAAACAAATCATAGATGCAGTTCAATTGGTAAAAAAATTCGGAATTAAGAAAATGGTAATTGTGGGTGGTTACGATGCTCATAAAACAGCAGATTTATTAAAGGAAAATGGCATTGGAGTGCTTTTAAGAAATGTACATGATATGCCCAATAGCGCTGATGAAGATATAGATTTACCATTTAAAATGGCACGGATTCTAGTAAATAAAGGAATACTTGTTGGATTGGAAAACAGTAGTGATAAGGAGAGAATGCAAACACGTAACTTGCCTTTTCTAGCAGGAACTTGTGCGGCTTATGGACTGGATAAAGAACAAGCATTGCAATTGATCTCCTCTAATACCGCCAAAATTTTAGGAATAGCCGATTTCTGTGGTACTTTGGAGCAAGGCAAAGACGCTACTTTATTTATTTCGGAAGGTGACGCTTTAGATATGAGAACCAATCAATTGACTGAGATATTCATTCAAGGGAGAAAGTTGAATTTGGAGACCCATCAAACGAAGCTTAACACAAAATACAAGGTGAAATACAACCAGAAATAATAGTTTACAGGGATTGACTTCGTCCTTCCCAACAAAGGGCCGCTTTGAAAAAGGAAAAGCCCAAATAAAACAATTTCAAGCCAGCTTGATTGTTTTATTTGGGCTTTTCCTTTTATTCGTGACCACGGTGGGATTTGAACCCACACGCCCTTGCGAGCACCAGCCCCTCAAGCTGGCAAGTCTACCGTTTCTCCACGTGGCCTTAAAATAAAAAAGTCAAGCAGGCTGCTCAACTTTTTTTTGTGACCCGACTGGGGCTCGAACCCAGGACCCCATCATTAAAAGTGATGTGCTCTACCAACTGAGCTATCGAGTCATTGATTGAAGGAAAAAAAAGTGGTCTTTTTTGTGACCCGACTGGGGCTCGAACCCAGGACCCCATCATTAAAAGTGATGTGCTCTACCAACTGAGCTATCGAGTCAATTATATTCCTTCATTGCGGGTGCAAATATAAGGTGTTATTATTTATTTTTCAAAGGTATTTTATTTATAAATTTACTTTTTTAAACAAATAAACTTAACGCCTTAGTTTATAAGGTATTATTGCTATGAAAAAAATTATTTTGTTAGGTTATATGGGTTGTGGGAAATCAACTATTGCCAAATTATTAGCAGCAAAAGTCGGTTTACCTTATTTAGATTTGGATGAAATCATAGAAAAAAAGGAAAACTCTTCCCTTAAAAATATATTTTCCGAGAAAGGAGAACTCTATTTCCGAAAATTAGAACACGATGTTTTGTCGGATTTAATAAAAAACCAAGATAGTTTTATTCTGAGTTTAGGAGGAGGAACACCTTGTTATGCTAACAATCACGAATTCCTAAATGGGAATAATGTAATTTCCATTTACTTAAACGCATCGGTGGCAACATTATATAATAGATTAATTAATTCAAAATCTGAAAGACCTTTAATTGCCAATAAAAACCCAGAGGAAATGAAGGAATTTATTGCTAAAAACCTTTTCGATCGAAGTTTTTACTACAATCAAGCGCAGTATAAAATTAGTGTAGATGGGAAATCTCCTGAGGGAATAATTTCTGAAATAGAAACTATATTAGCTTAAGTAAGCGTAATCTCTCTTTTCTTCAAAGACCACTTGTACGTGTTCTTGTAGGGAGGTAGAAAGTGAAATTCCTTTAAAATCCGCTTTTACAGGATATTTTTTGTGGTTACGATCAATTAAAACAGCCGTTTTTAATTTCTTTAATGGGACTTCTAAGAAATGCTTAACACCATAAATTAAAGTAGTTCCGGAGTTTAACACATCGTCAACTAATACCAAGCTTTTGTTTTCATATTGATCTATCGATAGGGAAGTGGTTATAGGAGCGTTTACATTTTGCTTGTTAATATAAACCTCGCACAAAATGACTTTTAAAGTGGATATTTTCTCTAATTCAGTCGCAATTTTCTCAGCAAAAACAAATCCATTGGAAGCAATTCCGCCAATAACAACCTCTTCTTCGTCAACAAAAGTCTCGTAAATTTGGTAAGCAATGCGAGTGATTTTATGCTTAATTTCTTGATGGTTTAGGATGATGTTTTGGCTCATGGTATTTTTTTTCAAAGATAATAAACTATTTTTATAATTTACAAAACTAATTAGCTTTCACATTACCAAAATTAATTCTAAATTAGCCTACTTAAAAAATTACATTTTAAATGAAATTTGAAGAAATTCCTGTACTAAGAAACATTATCGAGTTGCTACAACGAATAAAACCAGTGTGGCTCCACGGATTGTCTTTCTTTGACCTTATAAAAATGTACTCCATCGGAATTTTTGAAGGCGCACTTTCCTACCATGCTAGTGCCGTAGCTTTTAGTTTTTTTATGGCACTATTCCCTTTCGCTTTATTCATTTTAAATCTTATTCCTTTTATTCCAATTGAAGGTTTTCAAACGGACTTTTTAGAATTTGTTAAAGATGGAGTGCCTCCTAATACTTATGATGCTATCTTTAATATTATCAATGATATTCTAAATAATAGTCAATCAGGACTGTTGTCAACTGGATTTTTCTTATCTATATTTTTAATGGCCAACGGACTTAATGCCATTTTTGGAGGATTTGAATCCTCCCGACATGTAATAGTTAAAAGAGGGTTTTTACAACAATATTTAATTGCCTTGGCTTTATCATTAGTTTTGTCAGTCTTGCTGTTAATCACTGTGGCAGCCATCGTTATTTTTGAGGTTTTTATCCAAAAAACAATCATTCAAGACGTGTTAAGTGATACTATCCCAATCATTATCTTGAGTCGATATGCTTTTGTAATATTGATGATTTTAACTACCATTTCTATATTATTCCGATTTGGAACTAAAAACAAAAACAAACAATCATTATTTACTATTGGATCAGTATTTACAACTATTTTAGTGATTATTACTTCTTACTTTTTTGGAATTTGGGTAATTAAATTTTCAAAATACAATCAACTTTATGGCTCAATAGGTACATTATTGATTATGATGTTTTATATTTGGATCAATTGTATGATATTGTTATTAGGATTTGAATTGAATTCTATAATTAGTAAATTAAAAATTAATAAAATCAAGAATTAGTTTCTTTTGAAGCTATTCCCGCTATTCGCTATATCCAAGCTAAAAAGCTTGGGATGCCGCTGCTGTCGGGGCTAAAAAAAAATTAAATTATGAAAAAACTTGTAGTAATTATTTTAGTTTTATTTTCAATGAATACCTATTCCCAAAATCGTGGAGTTTTAGGTAAATGGAATACCATCGATGAGGTAACTGGAAAAGCAATGTCTGTTGTTGAAATTTTCGAAAATAACAATATAATTTATGGTAAAGTTGTAGAAATTTTAAATCTAAAAAACCGTAATAACACCTGTAAAGACTGTCCAGGAGAAGACCAAAACAAACCAATTTTAGGATTAACCATCATCAAAGGATTAGTAAAAGATGGAACGGAATATAACGATGGTAAAATTTTAGACCCTAAATCCGGGAAAGTATATAAATGTTATATCGAGCTGGAAAGCACAAACAAACTTAAAGTTCGTGGGTATTTAGGTATTTCCTTAATTGGTAGAACACAATACTGGGAACGAGTAAAATAAAATAAATGCAATTTTTCGTTGAAGTAATTCTACCACTTTCCCTCGCTAAAACCTTTACTTATAGTGTTTCTGAAGCAGAATTCCACTACATAAAAAAAGGAATGCGCGTTGCTGTGCCCTTTGGGAAAAGTAAAATTTACACCGCATTAGTAATAGAATTACATCAAAACGCTCCGACATTATATGATGCTAAAGAAATTCATCAAATCCTTGACGAAAAGCCTTTAGTAACCCAAACCCAAATAGACCATTGGCAATGGGTTGCTTCCTATTATATGTGCGCTATTGGAGATGTGTTTCGCGGTGCAATTCCAAGCGCATTATTACTAGAAAGCGAAACAATAATATCACAAAAACAAGATATTGATATCGATGAATCGCAACTTTCCGACGATGAATATTTAATATATCAGGCGCTGCAACAACAAAGTTCGCTTAAAGTCCAAGATATTATTTCCATATTAAATAAAAAAAGCGTTTTTCCCATTCTTCAAAAATTAATAGACAAAAACATAGTGGTGCTGCAAGAGGAAATATCGGAAAACTACAAGCCCAAATTAGTTCGTTACGTTCGATTAAACAAGGAATTTAATTCTAATAACGGTTTAGAACAATTACTAGAAACTTTAAAAGGAGCCACTAAACAAAAGGAAATTATTCTGTCTTATTTCCAATTATCGGCAACCGAAAAGAAACCAATAACAGTTAAGAAGCTATCAGAAACCGCTCAATCCTCTTCGACTATTATTAAAGCCTTAATTGATAAAAATATTTTTGAAGAATATTATCTTCAGGAAGATCGGATAAATTTTAAAGAAGAATCTAATCAAGGCCAACTGAATTTAAGCGCACCTCAGGATTTTGCTTTTAATTCAATAAAAGAATCGTTATCCAAAAAAGAAGTTTGTTTGCTTCACGGTGTAACTGCGAGCGGTAAAACAGAAATATACATCAAGCTCATTGAAGAGTATCTTGCCAAAGGAAAACAAGTTCTTTATTTATTACCTGAAATTGCATTGACCACCCAATTGGTAGGAAGATTGCGCGCCCATTTCGGAAATAAAGTGGCTGTTTTTCATTCAAAATACAGTAATAACGAAAGAGTGGAGGTTTGGAATCAAGTTCTCGATAAATCCGATAAAGCACAAATTATAATAGGGGCGAGGTCGGCATTATTTCTCCCATTTCAGGATTTAGGCTTCGTAATTGTAGATGAAGAACACGAACAAACCTACAAGCAAGTAGATCCTGCACCAAGATACCACGCTCGAGACGCCGCCATTGTTTTGGCTGGATTACAAAAAGCAAAAGTCCTTTTAGGATCGGCAACGCCAAGTATAGAATCTTTTAGTAATGCTAAATCCGGAAAGTTTGGATTGGTTACTCTTGTTGAAAGATATGGAAAGGTAACAATGCCCGAAATAGAATTAGTAGATTTAAAAGACAAGTACTTTAGAAAGAAAATGTCAGGGCATTTTAGCGAAGTTTTGATCGAAGAAATTACCAAATCACTAACCCTAGGCGAACAAGTAATCTTATTTCAAAACCGTCGTGGTTATTCTCCGTTATTAGAATGTTTAACTTGTGGTCATGTTCCACAATGCCAACAATGTGATGTAAGTTTGACCTATCACCAACATAAAAATCAATTACGTTGTCATTATTGTGGTTATTCCATTGCAAAACCAACTAATTGTCACTCTTGTTCTAGTGTTAATTTAACCACTAAGGGATTTGGAACGGAGCAAATTCAGCAAGAGTTAGTTGCACTATTCCCGAGTCATAAGATAGGCAGAATGGACCAAGATACGACGAGAGGCAAATTTGGATTTGAAAAAATAATAGATAGTTTTAAAAATCGTAAAATAGATATATTGGTTGGAACCCAAATGTTAGGTAAAGGGTTGGATTTTGAAAATGTTACTTTGGTAGGAATCATGAACGCCGATAACCTACTTTATCATCCTGATTTTAGAGCCTATGAAAGGAGTTTTCAAATGATGGCGCAAGTTTCAGGTCGCTCTGGAAGGTCTGAAAAACAAGGAAAAGTGATTATTCAAACCTATACACCGCTTCATAACACGATTCAACAAGTTACCAGAAATGATTATGAATCCATGTATAAAGAGCAATTGTTAGAACGTGAAATTTATAAATATCCGCCGTATTACAAATTAATAAAGCTCACATTGAAACAACGAGATTACGATAAATTAAAGGAAGGATCCATGTGGTTGTACCAAGTGATGCAGCAAAGTTTACCCATGCCGGTTTTAGGCCCTGAGGAGCCTGCAATTAGCCGTATTCGGAATGAATATATTCGAACCATTATGGTAAAAATTCCTGCGGCAACATCAATTGTAACCACTAAAAATACACTTCAAAAAATATTAAATAGTTTTGAGGCCGTTTCCGCCTATAGATCAATTCGAGTAATTGTTAATGTTGATTTTTATTAATATAAGTTATTGTATAGTAGTACTTTCTTGCTAATAAAGTAAATATGAAAACAAAAATAGTAATTTTAATGGTTTCGTTGTTTTCTGCGCAAATAGTAGCGCAAACCAAACAAGATTCAATTTACCAATTAAAAAATATTACTATAAATGCTCGCCCAAAAATTGTAAAAGAACAAAGTGAATTCAAGCGCCACGGGCAGTCAACGGAGTTATTGTCTTCGCAAGAATTGAATAGAAACAATCCTGCTTTTTTAGAACAAAGCTTAGGGGTTATGGCTGGGGTTCAAGTAGATAAAAGAACGCAAATGGGAGGTCAGCGAATTGTGATAAGAGGATACGGAAACGACCAAAAGTTCAATAACTGGGGAATCAAAGCCTATTACAATCAAATTCCATTAACCAATGCGGAAGGGGTTACTATATTAGACGATGTTGATTTTTCAGTAGTGGATAATATAGAAGTGATAAAAGGTCCTGCATCCACAATGTACGGCGCAGGAGTTGGAGGTGTAGTTCGCTTTTATTTAAAAAATTCTGACTTAAAAGGAATTTCTTTAACTCAAAATACGACTATCGGTTCGTTTAATTTGGTTCAAACCAATACTCGCATGGATTTAGTTACTGACAATGCCGATATGTTTGTAAATTTTGGGCATCTAGAATCAGATGGATACCGTCCAAATGGACAGAGTTTGAAGAATTTCATTAGTTATAAAGGCGATTTTAAATTTACCGACAAGCAAAACGTTGCTGTATTTTTAAGTCATAATTATTCCTATGAAGGAATTTCTGGTCAAATTCCGTATTACTATTATTACACCAATAATGACCCAGGTAATGAAGCTTACCTTAGAAAAAATTCCCATTTAGATATTCAATCCACCCGTTTTGGGTTATCAAATAATTATAAATTTTCGAATACTTTTAAAAATTCTACGGTACTTTTTTATTCCGGTACTGAATGGGAAAGAGTTGTTGCGGGTGCATCTGAGCAAGCTAGTTCTCCAAATTACGGCATTCGATCTGTATTTACTAAAACCAATACTATTTCAAATGAAATTGAAAATGTATTGGATTTTGGAACAGAAATTCAACAATGCAAGTCTTTAATATCCAATTTTAGATTTACTGGTGATAGTAATAATCCACTTACCGTTTCACCAATAGCGCCTGGAAATTATTATAAATATACCACCAATCAGCAATCTGTTTTTATTCACGATAGAATCAATTTCAAAAAGTATGATGCTGCATTAATAGTAGGTTTAAGCGCAAATCACATCGATTACGACCGTATTGATTTATTGGCTTTGCCCGGTTTGATCGTTGGGAATACCCAAAATACCTCGTTTAGTAAATCGTTTTCAACTTCCTATAATCCACATATTGCAATACAAAAAACGTATAAAGATCAAATTTTTAATTTAAGTTATAGTGAAGGATACAATGCCCCAACTGCTTCGACGTCTTTTATTGCGGCACTAAATAAAACCAATGATGACTTAGTTGCAGAAAAAGCTAAAATGGTTGAGTTCTCAGCTCAAGGCTTATTGTTTAACACTCGATTTGATTATCAAGTTTCTTTATATAATATGAATATTAAAAATAAATTAACTCAATTAAGTGCCGCCAATCCTGCTGGTGGTAATTACACTTATACCGCAAACACAGGAAATCAATTGAATAAAGGTTTGGAAGCAAGTATTGGATATGTTTATGAAATGAAATCAAATCCATATCTTTCTAAAGTGACTTCATTTGTAAATTTCTCTTATTATGATTTCAAATACACTGATTTTTCAACAAGAGTAGGCGGTGTTTTATCTGATTTCTCAAATAAAAAGGTGGTAGGAGTTCCAAAACAGAAATATTCCGTAGGGTTGGATTTTCAATCCCCAAAAGGAATTTATTTAAACTCGACATTTAATTATTTAAGTAAGGTTTATTCTGATTTTGCTAATACCAATATCGTTAACGGTTTCGGGTTACTCAACGCTAAGTTGGGATTTAAAATAGCTTCTAAAAATAAAAAAATAAGTTTAGATTTCTTAGTTGCAGGAAATAATTTAACCAATCAAACCAATTATACTTTCTTATTTTTAGGAGGAAGTATCAATGATTTTGATCCAGGAAATGGTTTTCCTATTGGCATGGCTGCAGATGTAAATCCAGGATCTAGCAAAGCCTATTTTTGGAATGGAATCAATTTAAAATATCGCTTTTAACAGCTGAATAAGTTAGCTAACCCGTATTTTCATTGAATTACTAACAATGCAAATAAATTTAGGTAGTTTGTTTGCCAATTCAAAAATATAAGCTACTTTTGCATCCAATTTAACAATAAAATATATTTTTATGAATCATTATGAAACTGTTTTCATTTTAAATCCCGTTTTATCTGAAGTTCAGGTAAAGGAAACAGTAAGCAAATTTGAAGATTTTCTTACATCCAGAGGAGCAGAAATGGTATCAAAAGAGGATTGGGGCCTGAAAAAAATGGCTTACGAAATCCAACACAAGAAAAGTGGTTTTTACCATTTATTTGAATTCAAAGTTGCAGGAGAAGTTCTTATTGCATTTGAAACTGAATTTAGACGTGACGAGAGAATTATGCGTTTCTTAACTGTTAGTTTAGACAAACACGCCATTTCTTGGGCTGAAAGAAGAAGAACAAAATTAAAATCATCTAAAGCGTAATCATTATGTCAACATTACAACAATCAGCTTCAGGAAAAAAAGACGGAGATATCAGATATCTTACGCCTTTGAACATAGAAACAAATAAGGCAAAAAAATATTGTCGTTTCAAAAAATCTGGTATCAAATATATCGATTATAAAGATGCAGATTTCTTATTGAAATTCGTTAATGAGCAAGGAAAAATTCTTCCTCGTCGTTTAACAGGAACTTCATTAAAGTACCAAAGAAAAGTGTCAGTAGCTGTGAAAAGAGCGCGTCACTTAGCATTAATGCCGTATGTGGCAGATTTACTAAAATAATTAAAAATTAACATTTGTTGTTTCGCTACGGTGAGACTAACTTCTAATAACAAAGGACAACAACATGGAACTTATATTAAAACAAGACGTACAAAATTTAGGATTTAAAGATGATGTGGTAACTGTAAAAAATGGTTACGGTCGTAACTTTTTAATACCTCAAGGTCACGCACATTTAGCAACAGCTTCTGCAAAGAAAGTATTGGCTGAAAACCTAAAACAAAGAGCTCATAAAGAAGCTAAAGTTGTTAACGATGCCAAAGCATTAGCAGAAGCGTTGAAAGCAATTGAAATTAAAATATTTGCAAAAGCAGGTGGAGAAAAATTATTTGGTTCAATAACGAATATTGATATCGCTGCAGCTTTAGCAAAAGGTGGTCAAGAAATTGACAGAAAATTCATCACAAGTGGAATCGTAAAAAGAACAGGAAAATATGCTGCGACTGTACGTTTACACAGAGATGTAATAGTTGAATTAGCTTATGAAATTGTTGCTGAAAAAGCATAATTTCTAAATTCATATAATTGAATCCCGATGAAAATCGGGATTTTTTTTGTTTAATCTGAATTTATTTCAGATTCTTTCCTAATTAAATTAATTGCATCTGATAATAGATGCTGAAATAAATGCAGTATAAATGAAATACTCTCGACTTACCAAAGAGCAATTTGAAGAAATGCACACCGAATTCATTAATTTTCTTTCTACACAAGCTATTGATAAAGCCGAGTGGGACAAAATCAAAGTAGAACAACCTGAAATTGCTGAACAAGAATTGGATGTTTTCTCTGATTTGGTTTGGGAAGGTGTACTTGCAAAAACAGAATATTTAGAACATTTTTCTAAAAATCATATTTTCCTTTTTCAATGTTTTGATACTTACGTAAAATCGATAGTATTGAAATCATTGGTTCCAGAAACTAATTTTTTGACAAAAGAAGGTTTGCAATGGTTGAGCGATAATATGTTTACCGAAACAATTGAAATGAAAATTGGCAAAAAAGAATTCACAGAAGATAGAAATCAATCCCTTTTTGAATTGATTCAGCAAGGTTCTTTTTTGAGCGGTGGCGAATTATTTAAGCAAATTAATGGAATAATAGAAGGTTAGATATTCATCAATTTTCTATATTTACAAAAAAATAATTATGTTCAATTTTTCAAAAAGAATATCAACTTATATTTTATTAGTAATTGCAATATTGTCTATTCCTTTAATTGCAATGCAATTTACTAGTGAAGTCAATTGGACACTTTTTGATTTTTTCATTGCTGGTTTTTTATTAATTACTTCGTTAACTTTAATAGAAATTACCCTTCAAAATTTTAAAAATAAAACTTTTAAGATTACTACAGTTTTTGTAATACTATTTTTGTTTTTACTTATTTGGGGCGATTTATCTGTTGGAATTCTTTAACTTATATGGACGTTCAGCAAACCATAAACAATCTTCGAGAAGAATTAAACCAACATAATTATAACTATTATGTGTTGGATAAACCTACGATTTCTGACCTTGAATTTGATTTAAAACTTAAACAACTTCAAGATTTAGAACATAAATATCCTGAATTTTTTGATGCAAATTCTCCAACACAGCGCGTTGGTGGGACTATTACAAAAAACTTTAAAACCGTTCAACACGATTATAGAATGTATTCTTTGGATAATTCCTATTCCAAAGAAGATTTGATTGAATGGGAAAAAAGAATCCAAAAAGTGTTGGGCGATGTTCCTTTGGAATATGTGTGCGAATTGAAATATGACGGCGCATCCATAAGTATTACTTATGAAAACGGAGAATTAAAGCGAGCAGTTACTCGTGGCGATGGTTTTCAAGGCGATGATGTTACCAATAATATCAAAACAATTAAGTCAATTCCGTTAAAATTAAAAGGCAATTTTCCTGATAAATTTGATGTTCGAGGTGAAATCATTTTACCGTTTGCTGGTTTTGAAAAAATGAACCAAGAGCTTATGGATCTTGGCGAATTGCCTTATTCTAATCCGAGAAATACAGCTTCAGGAAGTTTAAAATTACAAGACAGTTCCGAAGTTTCAAAGCGTCCTTTGGATTGTTTATTGTATTTTATAATTGGTCCAAATTTGCCCTTTCGTTCTCAAAATGATAGTTTAGAAAGTGCCAGAAATTGGGGTTTTAAAGTTCCAAGCGAGCCCAAATTAGCTCGGAATTTAGACCAAGTATTTCAGTTTATTGATTTTTGGGATGTTCACAGACATAAATTACCTTATGAAACGGACGGAGTAGTGGTGAAAGTCAATCAATTTCAACACCAAGATGAACTAGGTTTCACAGCAAAATCGCCTCGTTGGGCAATGGCATACAAATTTAAATCCGAACAAGTTTCCACCCTATTAAATTCGATTTCGTATCAAGTTGGTCGAACGGGGGCAATTACGCCTGTTGCCAATTTAAAACCTGTTCAATTGGCGGGAACTATTGTAAAACGTGCCTCTTTGCACAATGCCGATCAAATTGAGAAATTAGATATTCGTATTGGCGATGAAGTTTTTGTTGAAAAAGGCGGTGAAATTATTCCCAAAATTATAGCGGTTGATTTAAGTAAGCGTCTGATAAATTCAATTCCCACGATTTATATTGCGAATTGTCCTGAATGTCAAACAGAATTAGTACGTTCAGATGGGGAAGCCAATCATTATTGCCCTAATTATTATGGTTGTCCACCTCAAATTATTGGAAGAATTCAGCATTTTATTTCTAGAAAAGCGATGGATATTGAAGGACTTGGCGGTGAAACGGTTGCTTTATTATTCAATAACGGTTTGGTTCATAATTATGCTGATTTATACAATTTAAAAGTCGAACAGATTTTGCCATTGGAAAGAATGGCTCAGAAATCAGCAGAAAATTTAGTTAAAGGCGTTGAGAATTCTAAGAAAGTACCCTTTGAAAATGTTTTATTTGCACTTGGAATTCGATTTGTTGGAGAAACGGTTGCCAAAAAATTAGCAAAACATTATAAAAATATAGATGCTTTAAGCAAAGCTACTTTTATGGATTTGGTTTTGGTTGATGAAATAGGAGAACGAATTGCGCAAAGCGTACTTGACTTTTTTGAAAATCCAATTAATATAGAAATTCTAGAACAGTTAAAAGCACAAGGAGTTCAATTTGAAATTATTGAAAGAATTAATCCTAACGCAACTGATAAACTTGCTGGTAAAACCTTTGTTGTTTCGGGTGTTTTTGATAAATTTTCTCGTGATGATTTGAAAAAAGCCATCGAGGATAATGGTGGTAAAATAGGAAGTTCTATTTCCGCCAAAACAGATTACGTTGTTGCTGGCGATAATATGGGACCTGCAAAACTTGAAAAAGCAAATTCATTGAAGATTCCAATTATTTCGGAGGATGATTTTATTGAAATGTTAGAAAAGGATTAATCGTATTTTATCAAACAATGATACTTCTTCCATTATGAGATTTTGATTTATCGTTATCAAAATAAAAGTCAATTCGACCTAGATTTATCCCGTAACAACCTGCCTGGTTAACAATTACTTCTTTTCCTTCACTATTTTTCAGCACTGTTGGTTTATCTAAAAAAGTATGGGTATGTCCGCCAATAATAAGATCTATATCTTTAGTTAGTGATGCTAATTTTATATCAGAAATTTTTTCCGGTTCGTCTTTGTATTTATAACCAAGATGTGAAAGGCAAATTACAAGGTCGCATTTTTGTTCTTGTTTTAGAATACGTGTCATTTCTTGAGTCGTTTCTACTGGGTTTAAATACACAGTTTCTTTATAATTTTTTTTATCAACTAATCCTGCTAATTCAATTCCGACTCCAAAAATTCCAACTTTAATTCCATTTTTATTGAATATTTTGTACGGTTTTGTTTTACCTTGAAGAACTGTGTTTTCAAAGTTGTAATTTGAAGTTACAAAATCAAAATTGGCATTGTGCATTTGAGAATAAAATCCGTCAATTCCGTTGTCGAAATCATGATTTCCCATTGTACCTAAGTCATATTTCATCATGCTCATTAATTTCAATTCTAATTCGCCACCATAATAATTAAAATAGGGTGTTCCTTGAAATATATCGCCTGCATCGAGCAATAATAGGTTTGGATTTTCTTGACGAATGCTTTCAATTAATGCCGCTCTTCTGGCAACTCCTCCCATATTTGGATTTCTTGGATGGTCTGCTGGAAATGGATCTATATAGGAATGAACATCGTTGGTGTGAAGAATTGTTAAGTGTTTTATATCCGTTTTATCGGTTGATTTGAAACTGTTTAATGATAATCCTAATCCCACTAATGCGGTGCTTGCTGCTGTTTTTTGTATGAATTCTCTTCTTTTCATTTTTGTTTTTTTAGGTAAATTCCAAAAGGTTTATGATTTTTTATTTAGCCCCGACTGGAGGGAAAATCCTGTGCTTTTTAGCGCAGATTGGAAGGAAGGCGGGAATATAATTTATTTAATTACTGCCATTTCGCTCCAAAATATTATTCGATTAGTATTCGTTGGTCTTTTAAAATTGGTATTGTTGGCGTTTCTTTTAAGTAATCTAATAGAATATTTCTCAATTTATAATTTAAATCATAAGTTGCTATTCCTTTTTTAAAGAAATCCATTCTATCTCCTCCGTTTGATAGGTAATCTGAGGTAATTACATAATATATTTTTTCAATATCTAATGTTATTCCTTGAATTAGGATATTTTTTGGTTGATTGTTTTTATCGATTGTGAATTGAATTCCTGAAATTGGATGGGCTTTTTTTTCAGAAATAAAATAATTTACCATTTCTAAAATTTGTTCTCCTTTTAGAGCAACGACTATAGATGTGTTTTCAAAGGGCATCACTTCAAAAGCTGTTTTTAGGGTAATATTTCCTTTTGGAATAATGGAACGAATTCCACCATTATTGAGTATGCAAAGGTCTAATTTTTTGTTTTCACGTGAACTAAAAATGACATTCCCTCTTTGTAAAGTTATGTCTGCTAATAAGTTACCAATAGTTGTTTGCCATTGTCCTGATTTATCTAATGTTTCTGTTGCAAAGGAAATTGGGGTGTTTAACTCTTTATCAATGTGTTCTCTGTAGGGCTTAACATAAGCTTCAATTTCAGCAACATCTTTGTTTTTATTTGTAATACCTATATCTTTTCCTTCTATTTTTGTGACATAGTATTTTTGTTCAGCACAAGAAACTGACAAAAGAAATGTTAAGAATAAAACAAAAAACCTCAAAACAAGATTATACTTTTTTAGATTTACCATGGGAAATGCAACTAATTTAATTAAATTTGTAATTCAAGTAAAAGTAGTATGTTTTTGAATAAAATAAAGAATTTTATAATAAAAAAAATTGTTAGTAAATCGTTATCTAATGTAAGGTCGGTTGCTTCTGATGGTATAATTAAAACTGTTGGAATTATTTATGATGAAAGTAATTTGTCTGGAAGAGAAGATTTGATATTGAAGTTGGTAAAATTCGGAATTGAAGATAGTGCTATTAAAGTGTTGGTTTTTAGGGATAATATAAAGAAAAAAGAGGTTTTTAATTATTCGGTTTTTAGCAATAAAGAGGTGAGTTGGTCTGCTACTTTTGATAAACCAGAAATGCTTTCTTTTGTTACTACAGGCTTTGATTTGCTGATAAATTATTATGATATAGAAAAAACACCTTTGGTATTAGTTTCTCATCAATCTAAAGCAAAATTTAAAGTTGGTTTTGCAGCAATTGATAAAAGAGTTAACCACTTTATGATTGATGCAAATGCGCAAAACTGTCAAGTTTTCGTTGATGAATTATTTAAATACCTAAAAATATTAAACAAAATATAAAAACAATAATATGCAATCATTAATAGGTACTGGAGTCGCGCTTGTTACTCCATTCAAAAAAGATTTTTCGGTTGATATAGGAGCCTTAACTAAAATTGTAAATTATCAAATTGATAATGGGATCAATTATCTTGTTATTCTTGGAACTACAGCTGAAAATGCTACCTTAAATCAAGAAGAAAAAGAGATAGTTATTCAAACTGTTGTAGCTGCTAATAAAGGTAGATTACCACTCGTTTTAGGTGTTGGCGGAAATAACACTCATAAAGTAATTGAGGAATTGAAGAGCAGAGATTTTTCAAATTTTGTTGCAATACTTTCAGTTTCTCCTTATTATAATAAACCGACTCAAGAAGGAATATACCAACATTTTAAGTCCATTGCTGAAGTTTCTCCAGTTCCGGTTATTATTTATAATGTTCCAGGGCGAACAGGTAGTAATGTTTTGCCTTCAACAGTTATTCGTTTGGCTAATGATTTTAAAAACATTATTGCTATTAAAGAAGCAGCCGGAGATTTAGTTCAAGCGATGCAATTAATTCAGCACAAACCAAAGGATTTTCTTGTAATTTCTGGCGACGATATGATTGCTTTACCGATTGTTTTAGCTGGTGGAAGTGGAGTTATTTCAGTTATTGGTCAAGGTTTTCCAAAAGAATTCTCTGAATTAATACATTTAGGATTGAACAGAAATGTGGATGAAGCATTTGATTTACTCTATCTTCTGTCTGCTAATATTGATATGATTTTTGAACAAGGTAACCCTGCAGGAATTAAAGAAGTATTGAAATCATTGGGTTTGTCAGAAAATACAGTTCGCTTACCACTAGTGAATGTTGATGCCGATTTAGCATCAAGAATAGCTTTTTTTGTTCGTCAAATGGAAAATAAATAAGGAATAAAATAGCTTTTTATAATTTAAAAAAATTTATTTTGTAGTCGCTAAATTAATAACTAAATTTGCAGTTAATTTTTAAATGGTTTAAATGCCACTAAATCTGCAAAAATTCAATAAAAAAATGAAGAAATTTATAATTATAGTTTTAATTGTTGTTGGTTTTTCATCTTGTAGTGAATATCAAAAGGCATTAAAATCAGAGGATGTTGAAGTAAAATTTGTTGAAGCATCTAAGCAATATGAAAATGGAAAATATACAAAAGCAATTCGTCTTTTTGAACAAATAGCACCTTCTTACCGAGGAAAACCTGAAGCTGAGAAAATGTTTTATATGTTTTCACAATCATATTATAAAACGAAACAATATTATTTATCGGGTTATCAGTTTGAAAGTTTTGCCGCTGGATATCCAAAAAGTGATAAAATTGAAGAAGCTTCCTATTTGGGCGCAAAGAGTTATTCAACATTATCACCCGTTTACAGTTTAGATCAAACAGATACTGATAAAGCAATAGAAAAATTACAAGCTTTTATAGATGCTTATCCAAATTCTTCTTATCTGGCTGAAGCCAATGTTGTTGTAAAAGAATTAAGAGAAAAATTAGAGCAAAAAGCCTATTTAAATGCATTCGGATATAATAAAATATCAGATTATAAGTCTGCGATAATTGCACTTGATAATTTTATTGTTGATTATCCTGGAACACCATTTAAAGAAAAAGCATTATTCTATAAATTTGATTCAGCTTATCAATTGGCAATAAATAGTATTTCAACCAAAATGCAAGACCGTTTGAATGTAGCTAAAACAGCTTATTCTAACTTGATTAAATTTAATTCGAATACAGAATACAAACAAAAAGCTGATGAAATGTTGGCTAGAATTGATACAGATTTAAAACAATTTTCAAAATAAATAGAAAGTCATGGATTTAAAAAAGACGAATGCTCCAGTAAATACAATTACTTATAATAAAAGTATAATTGAAGAACCAACAGGTAATGTGTATGAAGCTATTACTATTATGGCTAAAAGAGCAAACCAAATTAACTCTGAAATCAAAAAAGAATTGACAGAAAAGTTGGAAGAATTTGCTACTTATAATGACAGTTTAGAAGAAGTTTTTGAAAATAAAGAACAAATTGAAGTTTCTAAATTTTACGAAAAATTACCTAAACCACACGCTCTTGCAGTTCAAGAGTGGTTAGATGATAAAATCTACTACAGAGATTCAACTAAATAAGCTATAATGTCAGTTTTAAGCGGTAAAAAAATAGTACTAGGAATTTCTGGTGGAATTGCTGCTTATAAAACTGCCGCATTAGTAAGACTATTCATAAAAGCAGGTGCACATGTCCAAGTGATAATGACACCTGCTTCTAAGGATTTTATAACCCCTTTAACCTTGTCAACTCTTTCTAAAAGACCTGTTTTTTCTAGTTTTTATAAAGAAGAAGAGGATTTGATAGCACAAGGCGAAACTCCAAATCAAAATTTAGAATGGAACAATCATGTTGAAATTGCTCTTTGGGCAGATTTGATTTTAATTGCTCCCGCTACAGCAAATACATTGTCTAAAATGGCAAATGGTATTTGTGATAACCTTTTAATTGCAACCTATTTATCTGCAAAATGTCCCATCTATTTTGCTCCTGCAATGGATTTGGACATGTATAAACATTTTTCAACATTAGTAAGTTTTTCGAAATTAAAATCCTACGGAAATACAATAATTCCTGCTGAAAGTGGTGAATTAGCAAGTGGACTTTCAGGCGAAGGTCGAATGGCGGAACCCGAAAATATTGTTGCTTTTTTAGAAAAGGATTTAGAAAAAATACTACCATTATTAGGTAAAAAAATAATAATTACGGCAGG
>Ga0209443_1000667_pt1 | contig 22984 bp, 31 predicted proteins | sample LauGreBMM110DCMD_2_FD_187571 | JGI IMG/M metagenome (GOLD analysis project Ga0209443, IMG submission 187571) | Freshwater lake microbial communities from Lake Michigan, USA - Su13.BD.MM110.DCMD (SPAdes) (version 2) | ecosystem: Environmental > Aquatic > Freshwater > Lake | place: Lake Michigan... | reverse complement strand
TCAGCATCTTTTTGAGACTGTCTAAGCAGCATCTCTTTATTCTCAGCATCTTTTTGAGACTGTCTAAGCAGCATCTTTTCAATATTTAAATCTTTTTGAGTCTTTTTCGTCTTCTTTTTATTATTGTCAATATCTATATCTTTAATAATATTTATCTGTATATTGACAATAATATTTGGTTTAGATGTATCAGAGTCATCAATATCTTTTATATTGATTTTTTTACTATATTCTTTTGTTTTTTCTTCAAAATCGCTTATAAAATCGTCTATATCTTTGTAGCACAATTTACTATAATCATTATTTTTTATATTTAAATCTTCTATATTCTCGCAATTTGTTATTTTATTATAGATATCTTTTATCATCTCTTTATAGTCTCCTTCAAAGTATTCATTACCTATATCTTTTCTATGTATATATTTATTTTTGAAGTCCCTGATTAATTCTGTCTCTAATATATCACAATCATCACATACAATATGTAAAAGAAGCTTAGATCCTTTTGGATATTGATTGAATCTTTGTATGTTCGCTTGTTTCGTCCTACCTATTTTATAAATATTTTCATTAGAGTTTATGAACTCTCTTTCTTGAAGCAAGTAGATACTATTATGCATTATATTATAGTACTGATAATATTTTATAATATCAATTTTTATTGTTTTTTCTAAGTATATTTTATTTGATGTTATATTATTGAAAATTAAAAATAAATATCAAGCTATATCTACCGATATCTAAAAGCAACCAGATATTTATAAAAATTGAAAATTGAAATTTGAGTACATCCTTCTGTTTTTTCAAAAATTTCAAAAGTTTTTTAGAAATTACAAAATAAATCAAGAGATGTACTCAAATTTTAAAATTGAAAAAATAAAGATATTCTAGTGTCTCAAGAACTGCTAAGGTAATATCCTTATATTTATAATAATTATAGAGAATAGCCAAAAGGAACCAAGATACATCAAGATACACCAAGAGATACGCTATCACACTCTCTATATAGAAATGAAGACAATTGTAGAATGCGTAGCATAGCATAGATTATTATATATTTTTTAACTTTATTGATTATGTAATATCTGGAAATAAATTGGAGGGATTAAAAATTGATTCTCTTTAATATTTATAATACTATTGATTATTATAGATATAGATATAGATATAATGGCGGAAAGCTCTGAAGTTTTTGAAATTAAAAACATAGATGGCTTAGAATATTTATCAACTATTCCAGATGGTTCTGTGGATTTGATACTAACAGATCCGCCATACATTATTTCAAAAGAAACTGGAATGAACGCTCATTATAATAAGGTTAAACATAATGAAGAAAATAATATAGAGTTTGTAAAAACCGAAGAAGAGTGGGAGAAATACAAAACGGAAAACAGCATATTAAATGACGACAAGAAGGATAATTATATGAAATATGGGACTATATATGGGAAGAAATATTGCGTTAAAACCGACTACGGTATCTGGGATAGCGAGTTTAATATGGAAATGTTGGAAAAGTTCATATGCGAATATTATAAAAAATTGAAGAACGGCGGGACTATAATTATATTCTTTGATTTATGGAAAATTTCCTTTCTAAAAGAGCTTATGGAAAAATACAAGTTCAAGCAAATCCGTTTTATTGAATGGATAAAAACGAACCCCCAGCCTTTAAACTCGGGCGTCAATTATCTAACAAATTGTCGCGAAATTGCTTTGTTAGGTATAAAAGGGGCGAAGCCGACATTCAATAGTAAATATGATAATGGCATATATATGTTCCCGCTTCAAGGCGGCAAGAATAGATTTCACCCGACGCAAAAAAGCCTAAGCTTATTTGAGGAATTAATTAAGAAACATTCAAAGGAAAACGATGTAGTTTTAGATACATTTTTAGGAGGAGGGACGACAGCCGTCGCCTGTAAGAATACAGGGCGAAAATTCAAAGGCTGTGAAATATCAACCGAATATTTTGAGAAGATTATGAAGCTATTCGCGTAAGTATTATGCGCTTTTAATGTATTACTTTGAGCTTATTGGCCTTTACCTTACGCTTTATCTCTTCAATAATAGGAATGACATAGCGCGAATAGGATTGAATATTATCTTCAAATTCTACAGGGTCAAACCAGAATGTGGCATTTTTACAATTTATGTCGTTTTTATCATACACCTTCTTTTCCCAAGGGAACTCAAAATTATAAACCCGGTATCTCTGTATATTTTTGGCCGAATATAATTTCCCTGTTTGTTCTTCGGTTTTGCAAACCTGTCTTTTTTGTAAATTACAGTGATTACATAGTGGCTGAAAATCGCTCATTACCTGCGTTTCTGTACTTAAGACGCGGGCATCATTATATAGGTCATTTTTGTGATCGCATATCGTATCGCGTGTTCCGCATACGACACAAGGCGAACTCGTGATTGCCTTCTTTATATTACTACAAATAGGCCTTCGCTGTATATTTGTTCTTCTTGAATGTACGAATATCCCAATTATACCTGCATTTTCTTTGTTAGTTTGTAAAAATTGGCTGAGAACTTCCGGCGGTATTTCATCATCATCATTTTCACTATACAAAGCCGGTTGCTTCTTTGCATATACGACGCTATAATTAAACTTCTTTTTAGCCCATCTATCGCCTACACCATTACCTCCCCAATATAACTCCTTGTTATATTTTTCCTTTATATCTTTGGTTGATAGTATCTTTGTAAAATTCTCAGTAGCTGTCATAACCATCACGTCCATCTCGGTGCGCGGTTGTATTAAGTATATACCAGTCGGCTCATCAATTTTTATTACTAATAGCCCCTACACGACCATTTATATTTGACAATCATACTGTCAATATCTTCGTCTTCGGTGTCGTAATCCTTCTTTGTTATTTCGCGCTTCATATGATTTTTTAGGAAGTCATAGCACTCTTTCATCAATATGCCAAATATATAACAGCTTGATGTGCTATTGCGAGACATATCAAACTCCCTTCCATCTTCTTCATATAGATTTACCATTTTTGCCATAATATTATCATAGCCACCGTTCTTATTTATCTTCATCGCTAATTTCTCCAAATCAGCTTCGTACTCTTCTGGCTTCTTATATACTTTAACATTATGCGGATTCTTTAACATAGAAAATACCTTGTTATAAATTGTATTCTCTATTTGTTCAGGAAGATACCACAAATAATATTCTTCGCGATGCCTGGTATTTTCCTCAGCTGTCATCTTATTAAACGCCTGGCATACACTGTTGATACAGGCAGTAGTATGAGCTTTGTTATTCGTCAAAATCTTGATACCTAATGAATATTCAATAGTAATTATATCCATCAGATTAACCGAAGACATCTCGTACAGCACTATTAGTACTTTTTTCGGTAAGGGCAGGTCGCTCTCCTGTTGAGGTATAAGGCTTATCTATCGGGTTGCCTGTGATTGATAAGATTAAGTCAAGTCATATCGTCATTTTTTATATTTTTAGCAATTTAATAGAACACATATTTAGGACTCTGAAAGCTTAAAGTTAAAAAGTTTAAAAATAGATATACATATAATATAAGTGAGTCGGGATACAGGATATACTTACTTACATATCAGCGATGGCGTCGTAGATTTCTATTTCTTCCTCTTCAAAATCCTGTCTTGTTATCTCGTACTTCATATGTTTTTGAACAAAGACGATGAACTCCTTCATCAATATATCAAACATCTCATACCCTCCTGTGTGGTAGTAATCTCTGACATAGTCCTTGTACTTATTTATCATTTTTTCAAGAATACTATCGCGATTATTCTCATTAATATGCGAAGCCAACTTCTCCAAATCGGCATCGTACTCTTTAGGCTCCTTATATACACATACATTGCGGGGATTTTTCAGGATTGCAAACATCTTTTTCTCAATCGTCTTTTCAATTTTTATAGGAAGATACTGAATATAGTATTCTTCGCGGTGCTGGGAGACATCTTCTGTTGTCATTTTGTTAAACATCGAGCAAGTACCATTGATACACACTGTAATAGGTGCATTATTGTCTCCCAAAATCTTCTCGCTCAACGAAGATTCCGTGTTGAAAATGTCCATCAGCCTGATTGACATTTAGAGGGCTTGTAGCTGTTGCTGTTGCTGTTGCTGTTGCTGTTGCTGTTGCTGGGTGTGGCGGCCGAGAGAACCGGGCGAATAAGGCTTGTTAAGGCTTTTCGGGTGGCTCTATCAATTTGGTTGGTAGGCAATTAAATATATCTGGCTTTCCTGTCATTTTTTTTATTTCTAGCAATTTTTTAGAACATTTGTAAGTCATCTGGATTATTCATATATATGCTCTAATATAATGTAATGTAATGTAAAAAAATAAAAAATTGACATCAATTTAATAATCTATTACATTGCGATGGAACCAATAACTGCGAGCATTTGTTTCTTTGTTATGACAGGAGGGATGGCTGGAGTAGCAATGTATGAACACAATAATATTATTAGATATATTGAGGTAGTTGAAAAAAGGCAACAAATCATAGATAAAATGAGAAAAGATTTAACAAGAGGAAAATAAATAAAGATAAATATAGATTAGATAGATATATATTATATCTATTTTTTCTTATTATAATGTATATATATATGACGGAGGTAGGCATTGCAGGCAAAGATATAAAAACTGATACATTGCAAAATATATCTATGACATCTATGACATCTACGATATCTATGACATCTACGATAACTAAGGATATGGATTATAAATCAAGGGCGCTTCAAGAGCTCAAAGAGCTTTGTAAAGAAAGGCAAATCAAGGGTATTTCTGCAAAGTCCAAAGCACAAATTATTAAATTATTAGAAGCTTCTGATATTTCTCTATTAACTCAAGAGAGTATTATTGCATCACAGCCTGCGTCAATTAATTTGTCAGATATGATAAATAAGATATTTCACGCGGAATGTATTGAAATGATGCAGAAGATTCCAGATTCTTCAATTGATATGGTATGTACGGATCCTCCATATTTTCTCGATGGCCTCGGAAATGATTGGAATAAGCAAACGCTTGACAATAAGGGTTCTTCGGCTATTGTCGGAAATCTCCCGAAAGGGATGAGGTTTGATAGGAATCAGTCAAAAAAGTTTAATGAGTTCTATTCTAAAGTTTCTTCGGAAGTTTATAGGATTCTTAAACCAGGCGGAGCTTTCATATCATTTAGCAGTCCTCGTCTATATCATTCAATGGCTATGGCGATTGAAGATGCCGGCTTTGAAATACGCGATATGCTCGGTTGGATTTATACGCAATCGCAAGTAAAGGCATTCTCACAAAATCACATTATTGAAAATGACAAAAAAATGAATCCCGAACAAAAGCAGGCTCTCAAAGATGCTTGTAATAATTGGAAAACGCCACAATTAAAGCCAGCAATTGAACCGATGTGTCTCGCGGTTAAACCTATTGAAGGAAGATATATTGATAATTTTCAGAAATATGGAACGGGATTAATGAATACCTCAGAAGAAACAAAAACCGGCGAAGGCTTCTTTCCTTCTAACATTATTACTACCGATAATATTGAGGAGAGTATGGATAGAGTATTCTTAGTTTCTAAGCCAAATAAAAAAGAGAAAGGTGAATATAATACGCATCTATCTGTTAAACCCGCGAGCCTCATCGCGCATCTCCTAAAATTATTCTCAAAAGAAGGGGCAATTATTCTGGATCCATTTATGGGTAGCGGGACAACAGCAGTGGCCTGCATTCAGTCAAAAAGAAAATATATAGGTTTTGATATTAACACAGAATACATTAAAATTACAGAAAAGCGCATAGAAGAAGAGATGGCAGATATGGCCACAGCCGCAGCTACAGCAGCCGCAGCTACAGCAGCCACAGCTACAGCAGCCGCCACAACAGCTATTTAGGTCTCAAACTTCTTCTTGAGAGCTTCATATAGAATCTTCTGTTCCTCTTCTGTATAATATATACTAATCTTATTTTTATTCACGAGTTCTTTAGCAGTCGGCCACATTTTGATGAAACTTTTGCAAAACTTGAACCTATCTCTATATTTTCCTTGAATAGGCGGTTGGTACGCGAGATTTTTTTCAGAAGAGTCGCCAATTGTAGGGTCAAGATGTCCCACCTGCCATTTTTCATTTGGAACATCGATAATATACTCCCTATGCCATTCTTTAACTGCATTGATATAAAGATTCCTATCTCCGCTAATATTAGCATCCTTTCTCTTGCCAATATCTACTTTATCGGCTTCAAAGGGATATTTAAGACAGTATTTGCCTTTTACATCCATCCTTTTGATACCCGTACTTTTATTGAAGGCCTGAATAACATCAGCCGAATACATATTGATATTTTTGAAGAACAATTCAGCCGTCTTTCTATCTACATAAAACTGTCCTCTAATCTCAGGTTGAGCCATAAGTGCCAAAGCTTGCCCTCGCTTGCCCGTGATAGTAGGGAGTTCAATTTCGTTTTCTATCGCAAACTCTCTCAATTCGTCAGGATACGCTTCAAACATCTTGGTGTAGTTTTCAATCGCAATCGCAATAATGGCTGCCATTATACAGTACAATATATGTATGGTGAATGCGTCAATTTTTTATTTTTTTAGTTATAAGCTGAACATATTGGGTGTGGGTAAAATTAATCGATGCCGATATCATTATTGTAATCCAGGCATACAAGATAATAATCTATGTTATCCTCCATTTCTATTTCGTTTTCAATAAATATATCGTAATGGTCTCCGCTGTTTTTGGAGATTTTCTTTAAGTACTCTATATTAGTCTTATTATAACAGCAGGTGATAGCTACAGATTCAGCAGTTTCTCTTAGAATATCAAGGCCTATCAAGTTTCTATATGTCTGGCTGATATATACATTACTATTGCTATTCGTATAATTTCTGGAAAATGCCAATTTAATAGGTCGCGAAAAGCTCGTATAATCCACATATTTTTTAATTCCCTCTTCTTCAAGGCTATAATATATATAATAGGGTGATAATAAGCTCGGGAGCGGTTTATATTCGCGATTCTTAAATGATGCCAAAATCAATAGCGCGGATATTCTAAGATTTATATACTTATTTCTGATATTACCGAATGATAAAAAATATCCGTGCTGTGTTTTATTTATATTCAATCCGCCGTAGCTATCAAAACTGCCCTGTATTTTATGCTTTATGATGCCAGTCATATTCTCTATTTTTTCTATTGTTTTTTCGTGAGCATCAAGAGTATCCTCTATAATTTTCTCAATTATATCGCTTGGCAAAGTATCTATATAACTTCCCATTTATATATATTATAAATAAAAATGTCTGACAATTTTTGCTCTTATAGTACTGTCAGATACATAAAAACATTTGAGTAATTTGTTATGAGCGTTCCCATACTGTGTAGCATTAATGTGATTGTTTTGTAAAAGCCGGCGTTTTCTTATGTTATATATGGGTTCAAATTCCAGATTAATATGGCAAATAGGTAATATATTAGGCCGGACGCCAGAATACTTATATATATCCTGAACTTTTTGGAATCCATATATGAATATGCATAAAAGATTGAAAAATACATCGCTATTTGAACTGTTATAATATCAATATACATCATCGTCTTATCTTCTGGATTAGACCAAAAATAAACTGATGTAATAAATACTACGAGAGCAGGAATACTAGCGTAATATTTCCCTAAATATACGGCTATTAGAAAAGACATCAATATTATTAGAGTAACAAGAAGCATATATATATTCATATTTTAAGCTATTGATTGATAAGATATTATTATAGATAATAAATAGATAATAGATAATAGATAATAGATGATAGATAATAGATTATTATAGATTATTATAGATTATTATAGAATGTAGATTATAGAATATAATAAATGTTTATTTATTTACCTTATAAGCATCAAAAAAACAGAGTGTATAAATGCAAAGTCAATAATTACATAGATATAGATAGACTGCGCGATTGGGTGATATCGCAGAATCCTGCAAAAGATAATTCTTCTCATTGGTGGTATAGCGAGTTGCCGGCTGACATATCATTGTTATATTCAAAGATAGCGAGGAATCAAAATATTCTTGATATGCTTGTGAAAAATACGAAATGTAATGTTGATATAATAAATGATATGAATGAGATATATGTATCAGCTCCGCAAAAAGAATTACATACTACTTCAGATAAAATATTTTATACTAAGCATATTGACGGTCCCTATTATCTATTCCCATTTGCTTCTTGTTATCGCGTTATTCTGGGTCTTGACGACAATAGCAACGTAATCACTTGTTTCAATATGATACCCGAAGATACCGCAGTTGCCAAGGGAGATGCCGTAGCATTTGATTTTCACCGCGAATGTCATTACATCTATAATAAAACTGCTGACGCAGCGCAAGCGGCTAATGTTATTGTCGACGGTCATCACGTAGTATTAAAGATACATTATTGTGTTTATCCGTGGTGGGCGTATTATTTCGGCAAAACATTAAGCAGATTATCTATACATTATAATCGCAATTTCAGGAATCTATTTCTATATACATTAGATGCCGACGAGAAATACAAAAAATATTTAGCATACTCTATGATAGTAAGCACGCAGATATTTCACAATATTGAATATTATATCGGTTATAATAATATATCTTTTGCGTGTTTCTTGTATTATATAGGATATATTACGCATTATAATGTGTTTCTTCTCGGTTGCTTGGCTGTTCATTATCTGCGAAAAACTACTTGGGCTCCCGAAAATTGCAAGCATATCGCATTAAAGCGCGATATCCGCTTTTACTATATCATATATTCCCTTCAAATATACTATATATATTACTGCTATTTGCTATTCCTACCGAATTCCTATTACACAAATAGTTTGCTCACAATATACATCCTAAACGATATGAAATATTTATATGATCTCCGCTAATTAAGCACGACACCCATTAGACCCATTAGACCCATTAGTTTTTCTTAGATATCGCGAGATAAGGGCGAGGGCGCTGATATCACACTTTTCAGGTAATTTTTTTAGAATAGTCAATCTCTTCTTTTTAGCTGGCGCAATTGCAATTGCATCATAGGACAAAACAATAGGTATATCTTGAATATTCATAGGCATTTTGTTCAATAAAAATAAGTCAATATAAGTCAATATAATAAAATCAATTTTTATAAATTAGTCGCTACATCATTATCAATCATATTTAATAAGTTTGTCAAGGAAGTTTTGCGATGCCTCGTGGGTCAATTTATAGTTCTTCAATATATATAAGATGGTTCGGCATTCAACCTTGGTAATAGTACCGCCATCAAATATCTTTACAAGCAATTTATTAGAATCATCTATAGATATTCTTCCATCACCCTGACCTTTAATTAATTCATCCGCCATACTTAATAGCCCGGCATCAAAGTTTAATCCATCAATTACTTTGTAATAATTTATTTTGTTTTCCATTTATAATAATTAAAGAAAACTATTATATATTATTTAACGAATTAAAAGAATTAAAATACTTTTTTCGGTTTCTTTACCTTTTCTGATATTTTTTTCGGTTTCTTATTATTATTTTTTAATATTCTGCCACCACTGCGACGAGAGGGTTCAGTGGGTTCTAAACTAAAATATTTATACGTCTTCTCAGGATTGTTCTCTCGGAGCTGATTGAACTTTCTTTGGTGTTCTACCATTTTTTTATAACCTTCTTGTGATTGACTATTCAAAAGCCTATTTTGTTCTTCCTTTTTTCTTTCTAGCGCTTCTTTTGCTTCTCGCGCTTGTCTTTCTATTATTTTATGTGCCTCTATATCTCTCTTTGCCTTCTCTATAGGGCTATGCCACTTTATCTCTTCTTCGAGTTTTTTGTCAACATCTCGTTGAATTACTCTACGTTTTTCCATACTTGCTCGAGTAGGAGAAATACCTCTTTCACGATCACTAATTTGTTTGCGCGTATTATCATATATTCCTCGAGATGACCAACCAAAAAAACTCATTTTATATTACCTTCTAATAATGAAATATATTATTTATTTTTTTGATATATAAATTAAAAAAATTTTGCAATAGGGTTTTTTGTAATAAATTCACTAAATACATAATATGTAATCGCTACCATTGCTAACCTACCATTATTTATTTCTTTAAGTTCTAGATTTTTTTTTGTAACTACATCACGACCATTATATAATTTAAGAGGGTCAAATCCCAAATCTCCGGGAATACTTTCAATTTCATAATTCTTGGCAATACTTGCAGATTCAAGGGTCGTAGCAAATATAATAGCGGCCATAAAAAATGCCGGATTAATTTTATCAAGACCTCCATTCAACAGCGAGGGAACTTTGCCGCCTACGGTTAGCAAATTATCGCCATTCATAATTTTAGAAAGGTACGGATGATAAAGTTCAGCCAAAGGCCACCCCACGCTTCCCAACATAGCAAGGCGTCCGTGCTTAATCTCAGCTTCGCGGTATCTTCGCAGAGTACTAATGCTAGTAGAACAATTTAGTGGGTCAAATCCCTTATTGCCAATAACTACCGAAGCTTCGCCGTCAGCTAAAATAGAGTTCTTGTCAAGGAGCCCGAAATTAATGGCATTCCTAACAAACAGATTCCCTCCATTCAGCAATCCAAATTTTTTAATATTACTCAACCTATCAAACTCCAAGTAATCAATCTCGTCATCGTTATTAACATCGGCGATATCCATATAATTATTTTTTCCATAATAAAACTCCAGCTCAGAAATATCCAGCTTCCCCGATTTATCAACATCAATATTATTAAAGGCATTAACATTTACATCATTATCTTTAGCGCCGCCGCTTCCGCTTCCGCTGTCCTTCTTGGATAGCATAGCAATTGATTTGGGACGACGAAGATATGCGAGATTTGAAGGGAATGCCGATGAAACAAAGAAACAATCCGTGCAGTACAATAAAGATGCGATAATAAAATATCTGAACATAATATTATGATATATGTTGTTTTATTCTTATATATTGTACCCTCTTTATATAATCCTCGTGCTATATCTCGCAATCTATATCATATATCTCGTGCATTATATAATGTTTTTATTATATTATATATATACGCCCAAAGCCAAAGCTCCTAACAATAACAATAACAATAACAATAACAATAACAATAACAATAACAATAACAATAACAATAACAATAACAATAACAATAACAATAACAATAACATAAAAAGAGAAAAATAAAATATATAGAAATATAGATAAGGAGATTTACGAGGATACTATATTGGCGAGGATAGAGTTCATCAAATCTTCCGGAAAGTTTTCGGGAACTATCTTGTTGATGTATAGCGACGCGACTTTCATCATTCTAACATCATTTTCTACGTCTCTCAAATCCTTCTCAATTTTCTTTGACACTTCTTCAATCAATTCGGCAATCAAGCAGTCTCTTATCATAATACAATTATTGATAATGCGCATATTCTCGCGAATCTCAGTGTCAGCAGATAGGTCGTATGACATAGCAGGGTATTCAAACATATATGTGTGTTTGCTATTATAATCTTTTGTAATGTAAAGATTTTCATAGATTGTTCTTTTGCTAATATAGTATCCTGTTTCGGTCTCAGATAGCCTCGTAGGGTCTTCTGTCATCATTATACTAATCATATATTTTTTGTACAACTTAGGATATTCCATCATCTTTTCTTCAGTCATAACTAGCGACAGCACGCGTTCTTCATCGTCATAATAATAGATAACATAAACATTTATGATGTCTTCTTCTCTTATGAAGATTATGCAACTCTTATTGTATCTGCCTTGATAATGATAGCTTGTGAAAAACATTCTGAAAACCTGGCGCGATTAAGGAATGTAAAGAAGGATACTCTCGTTTGCGAAACTTGCTTGGATTTGCGAGTAATTACTATTATTATAATACAGAGTCAATTTTACATTTTTACGCTTATATTTATAACATTTCTAATCTTTGCAATAAAAACGAAAAAACAAAAACAAAATATAAAAATATATACTGATACAGATACAGGCACAGATACTATATGAGGTATCTACGTGGAGCCTTGAAGACGCCTATTAGAATACATATACATCGGCAAGGATAGTGTTCTTCAAATCGTCGGGGAAGTTTTCGGGAATTATCCTGTTCATATATTGCGAGATGGTTTCCATTATTTCTAATTCTTTTTCCATATCGCACAATTCCTTCTCAATACAGTTTGATTCGTTATTTACGAACTCGGCAATAAACTCGTCATCAATCAAATCATCGCTAATCATAATAATATCCTCAATAAACTGCATATTGTTGCGAATATTTGTGTCCGTAGATAATTTATAGGACATCGCCGGATATTCTGACATATAGGTTTTTTCGCAATCATAGTCTTTGCATAAGTGAAGGTTTTTCCAGATTGTTCTTTTGTGAATACCATATCCGCGCGTGTCCTTAGATAGCTGATTTGCATTTTCTGTGAGCATCGTACTAATCGTATATAACTTGTACAATACTTCATACTCCTTCTTCATCTTCTCTTCTGTCATCACAAATAACAGGTGTGCGTAATTATACTCCGGATTCTCATAAACATTTATGATGCCCTTATCTTTGATGAAGATTAGGCAACACGCATTACGATTGCTGTGATAATCATAGCAAGTGTAATACATTCTTGTTGATACTCTTGTTTTGTGAGCGGTAGCTCTTGGCTGTCGGCTTGGCTGTCGGCTTGGCGCTGGCTGGTGGCTTTTGAAACAGAGGAGAGCTAAGGAAGGCTTTTTAAGGCTTTTTGGTTGGCTCAATCTGTTTGGCGGGCAATAAATATTATTTGTCGGCTTATCAATTTTTACAGTATTAGTTTATTTTTAGAACATTTTATTATCAAAATAAAAAAAATATATTATATACATATGTCATAGACATATCATAGTTTTTCAAAGATCATATTTGTCAAATCGTCAGGGATGTTATAAGGAATAATATTTTTCATATAGATAGAATACATCGCCAAATTTTTAGTATAATCTTCGCAGATACTCAAATCTTTTTCAAGTTTATATATTTCATCTTCAATCAGTCCACATAGCAATTTTGGTTTAATTATTTTAACAGAATATATAATATTCATATTTTGTGAAATATGCTCTTCTGTTGATAGGATATATGACATTTTAGGATAATTAGTCATATAAGTGTAAAAACAATCATAATATTTTGTTATGTATAAATTTTTCCAAATGCTTTTTTTGCTAATACAATATCCATATTCATCTTTACTTAATTTTGTAGAATCTTCTGTTAATAAAATGCTTGTAATATAAATTTTATATAAAATAAGATATTTTTCAATATCCTCTTCTGTAATAACAAATAAGAGTGTAGTTTCATAACCATAATAGTCATCATTATGGTTAGAATACACATTAATAATGTTTTTATCTTTAATAAAAATTATAGCGGTTTTAATACCGTTGCTATAATAATTATAGCAAGTGTAAAGCATTATTAAATAATTTCTTGATTTGTAAGATTAGCAGTTATGAATTGTGTTGTAGTTACGAGTAGTTGTTATCAAAGTGTATTCCTAGACTTATTTGGGTTTTCGGCAAATCTTTTTATAGGCAATAAATATTGTCATATAATATTATCAATTTTTATAATTTTATTTATTACTATAAATATCTTTCTTCGTAAAAGTAAAAAAATAAACTTAATTACAATTAACTACACTATATATCAGCGATTCCCCTTGCGGTTCTTGGCATTAGCCTTCTGATATATAATGCGATAGCTCCCGGTACTATTTGAGCCTCCAATAATTGCAATTAAATCTACTTTAATGATTTTGATATTACGATACTATTCTATATAATATCTAAAATCATTCTTTTTGATGTAGAGGACAGCTTATTTATTTAAATAAATTAATCAATTTTTATGTATTTTTTGACATTTTAGAACAAATTTATTCCATAGCATAAAATAATAGCTACGATAATTATCAGAGATATATATTTGATTATTTCAAGGGCAAAGGGTACGATATAGATGTGTATATTAGCACGAATAAATTGAATAGCGACGATGATATAGCTGAGATTATTGATAAATATAAGCCTGTTAAATATCGTATCGCCGATGACTGCGAAGACTATATAATATCAAGGAATAAAAAATTAGAATCGGCGATAGATTTGTGTATTGAAGGCGGATGCGAATATGATTTGGTGCTGATTACGAGGTTTGACCTGTTATTTCAAAAAGATTTTGCAGATAGCAATATACATTTGGATAAAATAAATATTGTTAGTGTTTTGGAGAGGCCGAATCTTATCTGCGATAATTTCTATTTATTTCCCCATAAGTATCTCAAAGATTTTCAGAAGGTTATTAGAAAATGCGCGAATATTGATAATCCCAATATCAAGAATGATTTAGAAAAAATAGCTCCAATCAACTATATACTCAACGAGAATCGCGATATATCCGAATTATCCTTCTATAAAATCGCAAAAACCTCTTATATATGAATATTGCTTTATTTAGATAGATTTTTTTATTATTATTAAATATAAGATATGTTTTCATACAAGATAAATAATCCTAATAATTTTTCCATAGATGTAAAAGGCGATTATTACGCCATACCATTCGGCCATAGATGTTCTTCGGCATTAGCGTGTAAATACGCGCATATGCGTAAATTTTCATTACCATTTGATTGGACTATACCATTATATCCTAGTAAAATTCAAAAAGTATTAGAAAACGATTTTGAAGATTATATCCCCGATGTAAGAAATAATGTATTTGTTAATAAATATGATTTTGAATTAGCACATTTTAACGAAGATATTGATGCAGGAATTGAAGAATATACGAGAAGAATTGAGAGATTCAGAGATATTATACAACATCCTAAGAAAAAATATTTCGTGTATATCAACGAAGATTATTTTTATGACGAAAAGTATCGCCAAAATGACTTTAATGATAATATATTTAATGAAATGTTAGAACTTGAAAAATTTATTAGAAATAAATATGCGAATATTGATTATAATATATTATATTTTAATTTCATAGAACATAATATACCAGCAGATTCTAATATAATAAACATAGTATTAAATTCAACCGAAGTTTATAATTATAGCAAAGCTTCGCCTTATGAAGATTTTAGAAATTTTTGTGGAAAAATATTATCCGAATTATTTAATACAGATTTACTGCCAGGATATGATATAAGTGTATTCAATAATTAGCAAAATCCTCTTATTTTTATTTACATATCCTAGTATATCCTTGTATATATTATTACACCAACTGAAAAGAAAAATGAGACAAAATTATGTAAAATAATTAAGTCAAGTTTCTTTATAATTAGTGTAAATTACAACATTAAAATTGCTGACTACAATTTGACAGCTCGGAAGCGGTTTGTATTTTTTGTATTGCGTTACCTCTTTTATAGTTTTCAGGTCTTTCATTATTTTTCATATAGTATTAAAATATCTTTTGAATATTCTTGCAACTATTCTTATCGCGATTAATACATCCTAACCTATTGTTTTCTATTTTATATGTTAGGGTATAATATATCTTTCTTGATTTATTATTATTGTATGGTAAGTAAATATTATTACAATGCTCTTCGGTATTATAATTGAGACAAGAAGACCTATATTCATCTATATTATAAACTTTGAACCTTTCTTAATATAAAAAAAATGATATATAGGTTTATATTTATAACATATCACTATAATAATGTTCTATGCTGTTAATAAAAGTACAGGAGAAATAATTCTTTCTTTAAATGTTAGAGATAGAAACTATAAAGATACATATAATAAGGAATTGCGTTTTAAATGCGCTGGTTCTTGTGAAAATGGCGAAGATTGTGATGATGATAATGTTGTATTTGTAAATTCTAAACTCAAACAGTCCCATTTCCGTCATTCATCAGGTAGTAAATGTTCAGCACATAAAGCATATATAGAGTTTAATAATAATTTCTATTCTAATTGGTTTAATTTATTTAGATATGAATATAGAAAACCTTACTGGTACAATTGTAAGTTAGAACAAATAAGGGATGATAATAATGTAATTATGGTTAGGTATTCGCAACAAAAATCAGACATCATTAAAAATATTGAAAAATATTCACAAAATAAGATTGTATGGATATTATCATTGGAAAATAGAAAATATAGCAAAATAGAGCTTTATAAAGAAAAAATATATGTGGATTTCATAGGTAGTAAAAATGATATACCATTATATGACGATAGCAAATCAATTGTGTATTTGGATACAGGCACTGATATATTATTGAAAGTACTACTAAATAGTACTAGTTGTTGTTATGGTCAAGAAATTGAGTGTATGAATATTTATGATTTATGTAATATGTATGAATATTTATTTACAGCATATCCATACAGAAAAAAAGATACATTTTTTCATAAACCTTATCGTAAAGCAAAGAGAATATATAAAACAACAAGAATTAGAACATAAGAGATTTCTGAAACACCAAGAATATTTATTATCAGAATATTATAAAGCACATAATGAATATATTAAGGAAAGAACTTTGGAACACTTTCATAATATGAGCAAAATATACAATAAATTATCCATACCAAAACCAATACAACAAAATAGAGAGTACTTTGAATATGCTACAAAACTAAAAAAAAATATAGAAGATATTCAAGAAAGTCTTTTCAAAATAGAAAAAATAAAAAAAGAAATCAAGGAGTTATCAAAATTTTCTCAAAAAAATTCTTTAAAACAATTATCAAAAATAAGCGAGATTATATCTATTTATATAACATATTTCTGTATTATTGAAGACTTGAAACAAATATTTACTGATATAAATTTTATAGAAACATTAATTCCAACACATGGATATGAGCTTAAATTAGATTTAATAGTGAATAACTTTAACTTTAAAAATTATTTAAAATTAAAAACCAGTATTATAAATAATATTCTTTATGAAGAATATGAAAACGAAATTTCCATAGTATTATATAATGAATATAATTTGACAATACAATCATATTTAGAAAATCATCATAAAAATTTGAAAGCAAAATGGTATATGGAGAAGCAGAAAATGTTGGAAGAAAAACATAAGCAAGAATTATCTATTAAAATATCTATTAAAAATCAAAAAATAAGAGAAAACATAAAGAAACAAAAAGAAAGACAACAAAAAAAACATTTACAAGAGAAACAGCAAACAGAATATGAAAAAGAACTAATTAGAAAAAGGATAGAACAATACTCGCAAGAATATAAATTACAAGATACACAACTTATCACAAAACTATTAGATATTATAAATGATAATTATACAAAAACTTTATCATTACCTATTAAATCAAAAAAAGATTTAGATTTATTAGACTACATAAAGAAGTATTATACATATATAACATATCCAGCAAATAATAATTTAAACAAAATGATATTATATATAATAAAACAAGAAGAATATTTACAAAATATTTGATTATTATTAATAAAGACATAACAGGTGGTATAAAAAAAGATAACTTATAAGGACAACTTACTTATAATGGATAATGTTGTTATTCACAAGTCTAAAATAGTAAGACAAACAATAGAAGAGAGCGGTAATCATCTACTTTATAGTGTTCCATATCATCCAAGAGACAAATGGCTATATACTATATAAGAGTTTTTCAGTCATTTAAAGCATTATCAAAATAAGATAGTAAATTATCTGAAACATAGTTTTAGAAATTATAAAAAAAGGGTAAATTTTTGTCTCATTTTTCTTTTCGTTTTGAGTATATCCTAATATATAAGAATTATTAACATATATTTTATATAATATGGACACTAATAATGGCAATTTTTTAAATGATTGTTGGTCTATATATTTTCACGATCCCTATGATATTAATTGGGATGATAAAAGTTATAAGATTATAGGGCAGATATCAACGGTTGAAGATTATGCGAGATATTTCAAGGGATATAAGGAGCTTTTTAAGAAAGGAATGTTTTTTATAATGAGGGCTGATATTATTCCGAGATACGAGGATGAGCTCAATATTAATGGCGGATGCTTGTCATTCAAAATATCACCAGAAGATTTTGAGAAAAAGTTTTTTGAATTGTGTGCGAGTATTTTGGGAGAAACGATAGGAACGAGCGATGATGTAATGAATAATATTAACGGCGTCTCAATAAGCCCAAAGAAATTATATTATATAGCGAGGATATGGATTAAAAACAATAAATATGCCAATAAAGAATATTATAATATTGACATCCCTAAATATACTACATTAATGTATAAAAACCACGTATAGTTCCTGTTGCGGTATGCGTGATAATAATGTAATAATTAATGTGTATAATTAATAAAATGAATGATAAAATAAATGATATTGTCAATTTAATAAAAACAATAATATTATATATTCTTGTTCCATTCAGGGTAATATTTTTATTATTATTATTGAGATTATCAAATATCGTTTTGCATTTCATAAGAGACGATAGCAGTATAATGTCTGTCATATTAATTTTAGGTAAGTTCATTATGTTTATCTTGTCTTTTAATATTGATATATCAAAAGCAGATTACATTAAATATATGGAGTATTTATACAGCGATAAGAAGTTTATATGTACTATTAATCACACGACGCTTGCAGATGGTTTTGTAATAGCAAGTACTTTCCCTCGTAGCACTATAGTACTTTTAAGAACGATACTATATAGTATCTTCGGATATACCGATGAGAATAATGAGAAATACGGAAATATATATGTAGAAAAAGGGAAAACGAGCAATAAAATTAAGGAGCGCATAGATAATCGCAAGCCCGGCGACCCCATCGTTTTTATTGCTCCTGGTTCTGGTAATATAGCTAAGATTCCGGGAAATATCACAGAGTTCAATGGAAAAGGTGCATTTGTTGAAGGATATCCTATATTGCCTATTTTAATAAAATACGAAGACGACTCGCTTCATCATAATTCAGACAACGGCGAATCTATGCTTCATTCGTGTTTAAAACTCTTCTTAGTTCAAAATTATAAAATCAAAATAAAGGTATGTGATATGGTAGAAAAGAAAGAGGGCGAAAGCATAATAGAATACAAAGACCGTGTATATGACATTATGAACGACCTCTATAATAAAATGTAATCCCAAATAATACAGCGATATAAAGATTAAATTGCATTATATAGCATTACATTAGACTATGAAGAATTGCTCGGTATTCAATAATGAATTGAGAGGAACTATAGACAATCAGGTTAATGAAAATATAATGGTTTCTACTTGTATTTACATAGCTATCAAGGGATTAAATATTCTTTTTCTATTATTGAAATGGTAATATATTGTGATATATAAACGATTATTACTATTATATATATATTAAATATATTACATTCTAATGAGTTCTAAGAAAGCAATTAATTTAATTGTTGCGACTAGTACTAATTATGGGATAGGGTATGATAATAAGATGTGTTGGCATATTCCCGATGAGTTAAAGTATTTTAAAAAGATTACTACGACGGTTGCGTCAGGTGAGGATAAAAAAAAGAGGAATTGTGTAATAATGGGAAAAAACACTTGGTACTCGTTGCCCAAGAGGCCTCTTGTGGATAGAATAAATATTATAATAAGTTCGGCAGATTACGAGAAACTATCTTGTGAAGTAAGCGACTCCAAAGATAATATCAAGGTTTTTAAGAATATTGAGGATGCTTTTAAATATGTTGAGGAAAACGAGGAAATAGAGAGTGCTTTTATAATTGGCGGTGCACAGTTATATAATGAGTGTTTGGATAAATATGTTGAGAAAATCAAGTATATGTATATGACAATAGTATATGATAAGAAATATGATTGTAATAAGTTTATAGCTGCAGATGTCATATTTAATAATTTTAAATTTGAAAAAAAGGATGTATATAATAGCGAATTGAAGTATATTACTATGAAGGGATATAACAAAGGCATTTCATATCCTCGTGATGAGCCACCTGACTAATAGAGGAGTTTGAATAAAAGCATTTCTATATATATGGGCTCTTTGGATTTATTGGTTTGCGATAGCATATATTCTATGCTAGAACCGATTTCTATTATTTTCATTTTCTCGTTTTTCTTGATATCCTCATATTTTTTTATAGGTAATTTAGAATATTTAATGCGAAGATAGTAATCACCGTGATCCACGAGAATTAGGAAGTCTTCTATAATTTTGTGGATGGATATGTTATATTGACAGCATTTATTAGATAGATATCTGATATCTTCAATATTATTTTTATTTTTATCATATGTCTTGATGAATTCAAAGAAAGGCGGGTAATTATATTTTATAAAATCTTCGGTTAATATTTCGCCAGCGTGGGGACTATTTTCAACATCTGATATGAAGAGGGCTTTTATAATATTCCGTGTTTTCATAGCAGCCAATTCTTCTCTAACAGATATGCCCAGATAATTTACAAATATATTATTTATCTCTTCAAAGGTGAAGAGAGGAATGCGGAAACTGTTAAAACGGCTTTTAATAGGTAGCTCTATTTTAGACATATAGTGTGTAGTACATAGAAATGTTATGTTATTTGAATATCTCTCGAGTAATATGCGAAAATCGTAATAAAGTTTAGATAATAGGTCTATATTTTTAATGATTATAAAGTGCTTATCGTATCCTATGTTTTTATGCTTGATAATGTGGAGAAGGAATGGCGTAATTTTATCCATATTTTTCGCATTATCGGGATTCATTATATCCAGCTCAATAAAATGAGTGTTCTCGTTATACACAAGGGCTTTATCCCATATATGCTCGCATCTATATATTTTATTTTGTATATTGAACTTTTTTTTTATTATTAAATCTAAAAACAAATCTATTGGAAAACCCAGAGGGGAATATAATAAGGTATTGTTTTGAGATAATAATATCCTATTTAACAATATATTATATTCATAATTATCGCTTATTATACTCGCAAATTTTTCATCAAGTCTATTCCAATTATTCATACGAATTACGAATATAATTATAATTAGCTAATAAAATCATATATATGTTATTTATATAATGTTAAAAAATGATTATATTATATATATGAATAATATTTCTGATAGTATGTCTGGCAATATTAATTATGCTCTAAAAACTGTATCTGAATTGAAGGAGCTGTGTAGGGGACTCAATATTAAAGGGTATAGTAATAAAAACAAGGCTGACCTAATTGCTATACTTGAACTGCCGAGAAATATTCCTGTGCCTGTTGCCGATAGTAATTTGCAACAAGATGTAATTTGCGGAGATTCAATAAAAATCTTGCCGACGCTTGAAACAGAATCGGCACAGATTATTATAGCAGACCCTCCATATAACATAGGAAAGGATTTTGGAAATGATAGCGATAAACAACCGATGGACGAATATTTACTTTGGTGTGAGCAATGGATTAAAGAGTGTTTGAGGATTCTAAAACCGAATGGTACTATGTTCATTTACGGATTCAGCGAAATTCTTGCCCTAATCCTTTCAAAGGTTCCGTATGATATCAATCGTCGCTGGATATTGTGGCATTATACTAATAAAAATGTTCCGTCTCTCAATTTCTGGCAGCGTTCTCACGAAAGCATAATTGTATTGTGGAAAAAAGATAAGGTATTTCATAGAGACGATATTAGAGAACCTTATACCGACGGGTTTTTAAAAGGCGCCGCCGGCAAGGAGCGCAAGGCTACAAAAGGGCGTTTCTCAAAAGGAGATAAAAAAACGACATATACTGCTCATACTAATGGAGCTTTGCCTAGAGATGTTATTAAGATACCAGCGCTTGCTGGAGGAGCTGGTATGAACGAGAGAGTAGATCATCCTACTCAAAAGCCTCTTGCATTATGCGATAAATTAATTCGCTCTTGCAAACAATCGGCAAAAGATGGATATGTTCTTGTTCCATTTGCAGGCTCAGGAAGCGAATGCGTGGCGGCTAAAAAAATAGGGCTTCCATTTATTGGGATTGAAATAAATACAGATTATATAAATATAATTAACGAACGATTACTACGTGCTGTTGTGGAAACTGCAGAGGCAACCGATGAGGCAACCGAGGAGATGGCAATAAATAATTAGGTGATAGAACTATTGTTTTCGTAGAGCTGGATATAGCTGTATTTTCTACCAATATTTACACGACAAGAACCAATTATGAACTGCTTCATTTCTTCTGTAATATGTAAATCAATCCATAGCTGTGATGACATACTGAATGTAATAGACATAGAAGAGCCGTTAAGAGAGTCTGTTTCCCAGCCTGTTTTAGCACCTGTATTTTTTCCTTTTTTTCCCAACTTATAATTCCATTTATAAGAGGAAGGATTGAGCTCTGGAAAATCACTAGGGATAATATACCAATCGTATAATATCTGTGTCTCACTTTCATCCCTTACAATAATAGAGTAGTATGCGAAGTTTTTACGATTATTAATTTCTGTAATAATATCTTCAATATTTCCAACATTCTTATCAGAACATACTGATGTAAGCCTGTATGAACTAATCGTAAAAGATTCACACCCCTTATTATATTTTGTTGATTTATTTGAGAAACCACCAAGAGAACACAATAAATCCTTGCCAGGATTATGAGAACCTTTGCTTTGTGAAATTACAGAACATCCCGAAGCTTCAAATATAGTAGCGTTAATTTGTTCCCAAGGGGATTCTTTAATAGGGTCTTCATTTATAAGGTGATATCCTTGGACACACTTTGTAAAGTTTGAACCGAGACTACTGCGAATAGCTTCTGTAATAGTGTAGAAACGCGCCATCTATTATGATATTTATTAAATAATAAAGAGGAATCAATTTTTATTCC
>Ga0209443_1000665_pt1 | contig 23050 bp, 15 predicted proteins | sample LauGreBMM110DCMD_2_FD_187571 | JGI IMG/M metagenome (GOLD analysis project Ga0209443, IMG submission 187571) | Freshwater lake microbial communities from Lake Michigan, USA - Su13.BD.MM110.DCMD (SPAdes) (version 2) | ecosystem: Environmental > Aquatic > Freshwater > Lake | place: Lake Michigan... | reverse complement strand
CGAGCTACGCTTGGAAAGGGCCCAACGGCTTCACGGCGAGCACGGCGGCCTTCACGCTCACCAAAGTCACCGCGGCGATGGCCGGGAGTTACAGCGTCATCGTGACCGGGGCGGGCGGCTGCACGGCGACAGCCAGCGTCACGCTCGCGGTCAGCGCCTTGCCCGTGGCCGCGATCGCGTCCGGCGACCGGACGGTGTGTGCCGGGCAGGACGTGCCCTTCACGGCGTCGGGCGGCACGAGCTACGCTTGGAAAGGGCCCAACGGCTTCACGGCGAGCACGGCGGCCTTCACGCTCACCAAAGTCACCGCGGCGATGGCCGGGAGTTACAGCGTCATCGTGACCGGGGCGGGCGGCTGCACGGCAACGGCCAGCGTCACGCTCGCGGTCAGCGCCTTGCCCGTGCTCACCTGCCCACCGACCATCACCACGAACGGCAGCGGCACCGGAGTGGTTGTGCGCTTCGCCGACCCGAAGGTCACCGGCGGCACTCTCCAAAGCTGCGTCCCGGCCAGTGGTAGCGTGTTCCCGCTCGGCACGACCTTCGTGACCTGCAGCGCGACCAATGCCTGCGGCACCACCACCTGCACCTTCGACGTGACGGTAGTCGCGGGCGAGCAGGAAGCATCCCCATGCGACCGCACGAGCATGGGAAGGGGATTCTGGCTGACGTTCCCGGCCAATTATGCACCGGATCCAGCGAACCGACCGCAATTGAGCCTGCATCTTGCCGGTCGAGCAAACGTGTCTGGGCAAGTCAGCATCCCGGGCCTTGCCTTCGTCGCCCACTGGACCATCCCAGCCAGCGGTGTGACGACCGTGGATCTGCCTTGGCAAGCAGACCTCGGAAGCCTCAATGACGGCGTCACCAACAAAGGCATCCGTGTCACCGCCTCCGACAAGATCGCCGTCTATGCGATGAACCATGTGTCTTTTACGAGCGACGCCTACCTTGGGCTGCCAGATGGGATGCTGGGCACCAATTATATCGTCCTTGCTTATCCCAACGTGATCACCGGTGTGCCGGAACTCAACGGCTCCGAGTTCGCGATCGTCGCCACCGAAGACAACACCGCTGTCACGATCAAGCCGCGCGTCACCACTGGTGGCCACGCGGCGGGAGTTCCGTTCACCGTCCCGATGAACCGCGGTACCACCTATCAACTGATCAACACGGACAACGCGCCTAACGACCTTACCGGCACCGTGATCTCCGCCGACAAACCCATCGGTGTCTTCAGCGGCCATCGTAGTGCAAACATTCCGCGCGCTGACCAGTTTTTCAGCGATGCGGTGGTCGAGCAGCTCCTGCCCACGGCGGACTGGGGAACGAACTTCGTGGCCATGCCTTTGGCGACACGTCTAGGCGACACCTACAGGATCGTGGCCGCCGAGGCCAATACGAGCGTCAGACTGAACGGCAATGTGATTGCCACGCTCAACGGCGGTGAGGTCCACGAACAGATTGTGATGGGGTCAGCCCACGTGACGTCCGACAAGCGCATCCTCGTCGCGCAGTTTGCGAACAGTTCCGGCTTCGACTCGGTGGCGGACTCGGACCCATTCATGGTCCTGGTTCCGCCGACGAACCTTTTCCTTGATGAATATCTCGTGTTCTCGATGACCAACGGGTTCGCGTCGCACTACCTGAACATCGTGGTGGCCTCCATGACCACTCCCATCATCCTCGATGGGAATCCGATTTCCCAAAGCAGTTTCTCGCAGATCCCTTCCGCGGGGCCGGCGAGCGGATTCTATGGAGCGCAAGTCAGCGTGACACCGGGAAAACATCATCTCACGACGCCTTCTCCGGTCTCCCAAAGGTTCGGAGTGATTGCCTATGGATTTGGCGAATACGTTTCATACGGATATCCGGCAGGGATGGGATTCGCGTGCTCGAACAAATGTCTCTCGATCAGTTGTCCCGACAACATCGTGGTCCAAAGCATTGACGCCATCGGGCAACGCGTGACTTTTCAGGTTTTCGCCACGAACGCCTGTGGCGGCAAAGTGGCTGTCATGTGCAACCCGCCATCGGGAAGTGTTTTTCCGTTCGGCACGACGGTCGTGAAGTGCGAGGCGGGTGATCCGACGGGCGGCATGGGCAGCACAGTGAGTTGCTCATTCACGGTGACTGTCGCGCGAACTCCGACGATCTCTTCTGTGGTGCTGGCTGGCGACCGCTTGAGCTTTTCCCTGCCGACGGACGCCGGGGTGACCTGTTATATTGAATACACCACGATGCTAACGCAGCCCAAATGGACTCTGTTGCGAACCATCGTCGGCGATGGTTCGGTCGTGCCGGTCACGGATCCGGTCGCTAAAGAGGCACGGTTTTACCGTGTCAGGAAGGATTGACCTCTTCGCCCCGGGCCGAAGCCGCGCGATCTGGTGGTCCGGCCAAGAGCGAGTCCGTCCTGGTGCAGGCGACGCAGGATGGCCTCGATCGGTTTGGGCCTGCTTCGATAAAACGGACAGAGAAAAGTAAGCGTCACGCCGAGCCCCTGCTGGGTGCATAAGTGTGATAATGCAAAAACTATGACACTTATGCAGCGATTTGGGATGGCCTGTTTGCCGGACTGATCCAGTTGGCGGGGGTGATGGCGGCGATCTGGCCGGTGGTCATGGAGGGGAGACGTGTGAGGACGTCGCGAAGGTAGGCGTAGGGGTCGATCTTGCGACGCCTGCAGGTCTCGATGATCGAGTAGAGGATGGCGCCGCGTTGGCCGGCACCGGCTTCACCGACGAAGAGCCAGTTCTTCTTGCCGAGGGCGGTGGGGCGGATGGCGTTCTCGACGAGATTGTTGTCGATCTCCACGCGACCGTCGTCCAGGTAGACGGTCATGCCGGCCCATTGGCCCAAAGCGTAGGAGATGGCGGTGCCGAGCAGGCTCTTGGGAAGGACCTTCGAGCGCATATGGACCAGCGCCCGATGGAAGCGCTGTGCCACCATCCGGCTTTCCGCCGCCCGGGCGGCCGCCCGCAGACAGGCGCCGGCCCGGCTCTCCCGGAGTTGCGACTCCACGCGGTACAGGTGCTGGATCTGGCGGAGGAACCAGCCGCTGAGCTTGGGTGATTGGTCACGGGCCTCATGGAACTTCCGGCGCACGTGGGCCCAGCAGCCGGCCAGCACCACCGGATGGGGATGGTTCCGGGCGAACACGGGATAGGCGCCGTAGCCATCGCACTGCAAGGTGCCCGTGAAGTACGCCGGCAGCAGGTTGCCCACGCAGGACGACGCCCGGCTGGTCTCCCACTGGAAGATGACATCCCCGCCCGGCCTTGAAGCCGTCCAGAGCCAGCCCGTCCCGGTTTTTCCTCCGCCCGGATCGAGATAGTCCACCGGGGTCTCGTCCACCTGGACATAGCCGCCGGCCATCACTCCGGACCGGATCGCCTGGTAGACCGGCCGCAACCAATCGGCGCCCAGCTCCACCCACCGGGCCATGGTCTGCCGCGGGAGCGTCACCCCGTGGCGGCTGGAGTAGATGCTCTCCTGTCGGTACGCTCTTCCCGCCGTCGTCCCCGGCCCCCTGCAACCCACTTCATCACACGCCTCCTGGGCCTTGCCCATCGACATTTCCTCCCAAGAACAATCCTTAGTCAAATGACCGGCCAAGTGCGCGGAACGACAGGACTGGCAAGGGGAGCGGATGGGGGAGCGATGCGAAAAACGGATCTTTCGCAGTCACCCGGAAGCGAACGCTTCCGCCAGCAGAACCGCTGGGCTGGCTGCGAAAGCCCCCGGGACCTTTCGGACACCTAGGGGGGCGTTCTCGACCGCAACGATCTGGAGGCGGAATTTTGAGTCAGTGCCAGAAGCAGCTCATTGGCAGTTGGATACACCTTTGTCGCTCCCCGGATGACGTTTCCGTCTGACTAAGCGCATCCCATCAATCCTCGAACCGTCGTCGCGACTCGATCAACGAGCGGAGCGCAACTTGCGTGCGAGTTATCCCCTGGAATCTGAGATCTGTCGTTCAAGGCCGAGAGCATCGCCCGCTTCCTGCATCACTTCGGCCCCGATACGCGGTCCCTAGAAACGCCCTCAAAGACCATCACGGGCCGACCCGTCGGCAGGGAGATCGACAAACAGTTGGGGGAAATAGAACTCAAGGATCTTCGCCGGGAAGCCTGGCTGCAGGGGGCCCTTGGGGCTGGGCGAATCGACGAGGCCTTCCTGCAGGCCTAGCTTGATGATTTCGGCGGATACCGTGGCGCCCTTGCCGGTGATTTCCTGCACGCGGGTCCGGGGGATCTCGCCCTCGTCGATCAGGGTCCGCACAACGCGCATGAGTTCCTCGCGGTAGAGTTTCAGGTGGACGGTTTCGAACTGGAAGTAACGTTCCACCCGGGTCCGCAAGGCCGGCAGACCGAGCAGGCCGCTCATGAACTGGATCTGGTCGAGAACGGTTTCGAGGAAGAACTGGCAGAAGGCCGCCAATCCGGCATCCGAGAGGTTTCCCCGTCCGTCCAAGTCGTTGCGTCGCCCGTGGTCTGCGGCTTGCAGGTGATCGTAGTATCGCTGCCGTTGCCGGGCCAGCCCACGGGAGAGGGTCCACAATCCGCCGCCATCCAAGCCGTGGTGGATCATCAGGGCCCGGGAATGGAGCCGGATGACCCGCCCGTTGCCATCTCCGAAAGGATGGATCCAAGCCAGCCGGTGATGCGCCGCCGCAATCGCGGTGAGACGATCCGTCTCGATGATTTCCCTGGAACCGTAGAACTGATTGAACCGGCTGAGGAATCGGGGAAGCGCGTCGAACTGCGGCGGCGTGTGCCGCCCCACGTCGACCATGAAGTCGCGCAGCCGGCCCGGCTGTATCCGATACACCTGCCCGCTCAAGGTCTTGGCCCAGTGGAGCGGCTCAGGGATCCGCTGGTAGAATTCCCGGTGCAGCCAGCCGATGAACTCGGACCCGTAGACATCCACGGTCTCCCCCGCCAGCCGCTCCACCATGAGCTTCTCCACCGCGATGTGGGCGAGGCCAAGCTGCTGGTGGTTGCGTTGGGTTTCGTCTGCCGAGAAGTCCTGCTTCAACGCCCGCTCGATGTCCCGGGGAGTGGTCTTGTGCCCTTCGATCAGGTTCGAGTAGTAGCAGTTCATCTCCCGGACCAGACCGGCGACCCGGCGCAGGACCTCGGGCGCGTGAACCTGCCCGGTGAGGCGGCCGGAGGCCGCCAAGATGTCGCAGGTCAGTTTGGCGAGCGCTTCCCGTCCCGCCACTGGCAGGAGTGGCTCCATCGACGCGGGGCTTGCATACGGGACTGGCATAGCGAAATCCGAAAATATTCCCGAAGATTGTTTTCAACGCATTTAAGGCCTCTTATCAGCATTTTTTGCAACGAAAGAACATCTTGAACAGCAGCATTCCGAAGATCTTTCCGAAAGTCAGCGACGAGGCGCCTGAACCGAAGCGGCGATGTTTCGACCCTTCTGCTTCATTCGAGCACTCCTTCCAGGTAGGGGCGCATGACGTTGAGCACTCGACAGACACGGGCGAAGCGGTAGAGGTCCTCCGTCGTCACCTGCTTCTTTTTCCAAGCGTCCTTCAGCGCCTCGATGGCGGTCTTCGTGCCGATTTGGTTCCGGAACTTGAAGCAGTCGGCCACCGTCTTGGCGGCGGAGTAGATCCGGACCGGCACCCCGGCGATGGTATGCGTCTCGACCCCTTCGCGAAACGCTGGCCCCGAAAGGTAGTGGACCTTCAGACGGAGGGACTCGATTCGCGGGGCGCGGGAATGGCTTTCGATGGCAATCCAGACCGCCCCGGGGCTTTCGGTGGTGAGCTCGTGGAACCGGAGCGCCGACAGCAGGCAGACCACCGCGTCGGGCTTTCGCAGGGCGAGCAGCGCAAGGTCTTCGTGGGACTCCAGCGGTGCATCGGCGACGCGGTAGATGCCTCGCCCCATTTCGAGCAGCCGACCTTCGCGGGCAAGCTTGCGGATCCCGACCCGGTGCATGGGCGAAGAGCGCACCCGGAAGAGTGCCCCCGTCGCCGTCACATCCCGCGCTGTTTCCCCATTCGGTCTCACTCCGAACACTTTACCATATGTCGGTAGTTGTTCGCAAGTGACGACATTTGAAACAGAGTCTCGTGCGCCCGTTTTTGACCTGAGCTGAAGTCTTCCTGTCCGAAATCAGTTTCGTCCGTCCAGTGCAGAGGCGATTGGGATAGATCTGGTGTCCGTTTTGGTGTCCGTTGCGGACTCCCGTGCCTCTGAACCGTTGCCGCACATGCGGTCAGGATTGGAGGCGAGGGTCGGAATCGAACCGACGATGCAGCTTTTGCAGAGCCGTGCCTTACCACTTGGCTACCCCGCCTTGCGCCGGATGATCGGCGTCAACGCGGACCGAGATTCGCGGGAAGAATGGCGAGGGTCAAGCTTGGCACTTCCCGGTGGCACTTCCCGGGTGATCCGATGTGGCGGATATCGGCACCCCAGGTCTTCACCCGGCGGTCGCACCGAGTCACCCTCGGAGGCGCACGAGTCGGGATCCACGCGCATGGAAATAGGCGGCGCAGGGAGGACCGGAAAGTCCGCCCACCCGGCGGAGAGCCACTCGACGCCAGGTCCGAGCCCCGTGTTCCTGCCTCGGTCCAAGGCTCGCTTCCGCGTGCCGGGACGCTAATCTAAGGCGATACATGAACTCCACGTCGACGTCTTGGTCCCGTCGGGCGCGCACGTTTGCTGCCTTCGCTTTTGCCGTCGCGAGCGTCGGTTGGTCGACGGTCACCCTCCGAGGATGGTTGGCCGAGCGACGCGACGAACCGGGCGCGGACCGGTTCGCGCGAGGGGACCGCGGACGCGGCCGTGGACCGGAACCCGACGGACCGCCGGCCCCGACGCCGATCAAGGCGCTGGCCGCCCTCCAGTCCCGGAGCCCTGTCCCGGACCTCACGGATCGCGGGCTCTACGACACGACCCGCATCTGGACGGTGCACATGCGTTTCACGCCGGACCAGTGGACCGCCATCGAGCCGCAGCAGACGGAGGCGGCCGATTGGCCGAGGGGACCCGATGGCCGGGTCCAGTTGCGCAACCCTGCCGCTTCCCGCAACGGCCTCGCCGGTGTCCGCGGCATCGAGTTCGGATGGGTGCGGGCGACATTGGAGTTCGAGGACCGCACGTTCGAGGACGCGGCGGTCCGCTACAAGGGCAACGGCACCTATCTGCGCTCCCAGCGCTCGATGAAACGGCCGTTCAAGGCGGACCTGGACAAGTTCGCCAAGGGCGCGTCGCTGGCCGGGCGCAAGACGCTCAACTTCGCCAACCTCGCCGTGGACGATTCGAGCATGCACGACGCGTTGGGCTATGAGCTCTTCCGGGCCGCGGGCGTTCCGGCCCCTCGGACCGCTTACGCCCGGCTCTTCGTGACCACCAACGCGGTTCCGCCGGCCTACCTCGGCGTGTACGCGTTGGTGGAGAACATCGATGACGATTTCGCGGCCGTGAAGTTCGGGACGCGGAAGGGGATCTTCTTCAAACCGGTGACGACCGGATTGTTCTCCGACCTCGGCGACGACTGGTCCGCATACGACCGGATCTACGACCCGAAGACCAAGCCGACCTCGGAACAGAAGGCCCGGGTGATCGCCTTCGCCAAGCTGTTGAGCCACGCGGATGACGCGACCTTCGCGGCGAGGGCGGGGGATTTCATCGATGTGGACGAGTTCGCGCGCTTCCTCTCGGTGATGGTCCTGCTCTCGAGCTACGACGGATTCTTGAACAACGGCCAGAACTTCTACCTGTGGCTGGGCCCGGATCCCGGGCGGTTCCAGTTCCTGCCGTGGGACCTCGACAATGCGTGGGGCAAGTTCGGCATGACCGGCTCCGCGACGGATCGCGCCCAGGCCAGCATCTCGCATCCATGGATGGGACGGCACCGGCTGTTGGAGCGGATGATGCAGGTCCCGGCGTTCCAGGACCGATACCGGAAGGTCCTGCAGGAGCTCATGGCCACGGCGTTCGTGCCGGACCGGCTGCATCGCCGGGTCGACGAGATGGCGGCGCTGCTGCGTCCCGCGCTCGCGGAGGAATCGCCGCGGAAGCTGGCGCGCTTCGAGACCGCGGTCACTGCGACACGGCTCGAAGATGCCACGGATCGCGGGGGCGGCGGCGGACGGGGCGGTTGGAACCGGTCGCCGCATCCGCTCAAGTGGTTCATCACGGAACGTGCGCGTTCCGTCGCCGAACAGCTGGCCGGCAGATCCGAGGGCGTGCTGATCGAGGGCGGATGGTGATCCGGCCGGTGATCCCGGCTCCTAAGAGCCTGTTTGAAAACCCCGTAGAGCCAGCGATCAGGCCGATCTTCGGATCGGGATGCGTATCATGGCGAGGAGGACGAAGGCCTCGGCGCTGGCGGTGGAGGCCTCGTGGTCGGGGACGCGGCGTCGGTGGCACAGGAGCCAGCCGCAGGTGCGTCCGACCACCCAGCGGCGAGCCAGGACGGTGAAGCCGCTGGCCTTGTCGGAGCGTTTGACGACCGTGACGGCGAGCTTGGGTCTGAGGCCACGGACCCAGGCGGCGAAAGCGGTGCCGGTCGCGTTGTCCGCCCACATCCGGGCGCTGAGAGGGCGGGATAGCGATACGTGCCGTCCCGGAAGAGCACGGGTCCGCTGTGGGACAGCTACGGTATCGACAAGACGGTGGAGGGTCTGATCGTCTTGCGCTTCTTCTTCGGCCGACCCGCGCGACGACGCGCGGTCGATGATCCGGGGGGATGCTTCGTTTTGTCCGATCTCGAACCTCAATTCAAAGGCTGGTCCAAACCGGGTCCGTTGCCGGCCGGGACCGCCGCGTCGGGGCCCCCGGCACCGGGCGAGACGCTCGACGCCATCAGCGGGCACTTCCGGCTGTTCCAACTGAGCGACGGCCATCGCTTCTCGACCGACGACATCCTGACCGCGTGGTACGGCACGACCTGGTGCCCGTCGGCGCGGACGGCACTGGACCTGGGCAGCGGCATCGGGACGGTCGGGATGATCGTGGCGTGGAGATTGGCGGGGGCGCGGTTGGTCACGGTCGAGGCGCAGGCGGACAGCGTGGCGTTGGCCCGGCGGTCGGCGCGGTTCAACGGGGTGGAGGACCGCTACGAGATCCGTCAGGGGGATCTCCGCGATCCGGCCGTCCTCCGCGCCGATGAGACCTTCGACCTCATCACCGGCAGCCCTCCTTATTTCCCGACCGGCACCGGCGTGGAGAGCCTGCATCCGCAGAAGCTCGCCTGCCGCTTCGAGTTGCGCGGGACCGTGGCAGATTACTGCGCCACCGCGGCGAGGCATCTGGCCCCGGGAGGGTTCTTCGCCTGCGTGTTCCCGACCGATCCGGCGCAATCGGCGCGCGTCGAGTCCGGCGCACGCGAGGCGGGATTGGTCGTGGTGCGCCGTCGGCCGGTGGTCTTCCGCGAGGGCGACCCGCCCTTGGTGGGGCTCTTCGGCATGATGCGCGCGGTGGATCTGCCCGTGTGGTTCCGGGGCCAGACCTGGGTGGAACCGGACCTCGTCATCCGGGCGCGGGACGGCAAGATCCATCCCGAGTATTCGGCGGTGAAGCTGTCGATCGGCTTCCCGCCCTGAAATCGTAAGCGGCGGGCCCCGCTCAGCGCACGCCCTTCACCCGGAGCTTCGCGCCGTAGAGGCTCGTGCTGGCGGTGATGAAGAGGAGGTCGCGGTCCTTGCCGCCGAAGGTGACGTTGGCGGTCCAAGGCTCCGGGACGTCGAGATGGTCGATCTGCTTGCCTGTCTTGTCGAAGACGGTGACGCCTTTGCCGGTGAGGTACACGTTGCCCTCGGTGTCGATGGTCATGCCGTCGGAACCGAGGCCGCAGAAGAGGCGCTTGCCGGTGAGAGAACCGTCCGTCTCGACGGCGTAGGCGTAGGTCTTCCCGGCGCCGATGTCCGCGACGTAGAGCGTCTTGCCGTCGGGCGTGCCGATGATGCCGTTGGGCTGCTTGAGATCGGATGCGACGCGCTTCACGTCCTTGCGGTCGGCGGAGAGGAAGTAGACGTGCTGGCCGTCCTGCTGCGTCGCCGGCGAGCGTTTCCAGTAGGGGCGCGGATAGAGCGGGTCGGTGAAGTACAGCGAACCGTCGGGACGGATCCAGAGGTCGTTCGGGCCGTTGAGGGCTTTGCCGCCGAAATCTTTGACCAGCACGGTGGTCTTGCCGTCCGGCGTGATCGACCAAAGCTGGTTCTCCTCGTCGGAGCAGGTGAGCAGGTTGCCGTCCTTGTCGAAGTAGGTTCCGTTGGCCCGGCCGCTCGGCGACAAGAACGTGGTGACGCGCTCGTCCGAGACGCTCCACTTGTGGATGCGGTCCTCCGGTTGGTCGGTGAAGAAGACGTTGCCGTCCTTGTCGGCGGCGGGACCTTCGGTGAACTTGAAGCCGCCCGCGAGCCTCTCGACCTTCGCGCCCGGCGCGAGCACGCCCTCCGCGGCTGCCGCGAGCATCGGGGCCAAGGACAAAAGGACGACGAGAGCAGGCGTGGATGGACTCATTCTGGTGGCGGGATTAAGGGGACCGGCGCGGACGGGCTCAACGACTCTTTCGGGAAATCCGGGCGTGGTTCATGCCTTCACGAACAGCGCGAGCGACGCGGTGTAGCCGTGGAGGAAGTTCTTCCCGCCGACCGGCCCGAGCTCGCCGTTGCCGAAGAACCCGGCGATGGGCAAGGGCCCGAGCATCTCCTGGATGAGGCCCGCGTCGTGGTCGGGCTTCCCGAACAGGCGCTGGCCGCGTCCGTTGCAGACGCAGAGCACCCCGCCATAGACCGTGCTGTCCGCGAGCCGGCGCCTCGCCTCGGTGAGCGAGGCGACCAGGTCCTCGGTGGCGGTGGCGGCATCGCGCCGGTGGAACTGGATGGTCTGCCCCGTGCGCGGCTGGGCGCCGACGGCGATCACGCCGTTCTGCGGGTCCGCGCCGAGCAGGTTGCGCACGAGGAAATCCCCGCGCTGGAACTCGTCATGGTACTCGTCGCCCGCGAAGCCGACGAAGAGGTTGCCTTGCGAACGTCGCTGCTCGTCCTTCGGCAGCGCGTTGAAGGTGTCCATCAGCACGTGGTAGGCGGGGCGGTTGGCGATCTGCAGGATGAAGTTCCGGTCGGACTTCGTGATGGTCCACGGCGCCCCGATCGGTGTGCAGCCCTGTGATGTCACGCTCACGAGCTTCACGTCGCCGCCGATCCCGACGGCGACCGCTCCTTCCTCGAAGACCTCTCCGTCGAGGTAGACCTGCGTGCGCTGCTCCTGCATCACGCCGCTCGCCAGGCCGCCGACCGACGGCACGCCGGGATACGCGGCGTTCCAACCACGCAGCCACGCCTCGCCGTCCAGGTCGAACGGGTCCGCGAACACCAGCCAGCCGTTGCACTTCCCTGGACCGATGCCGGTGAGCGAGTGCCAATCGGACGGCGTCGCCGCCCCGGCCACATCTTCGTCCGCGAAACGCAGCGCCTTCAGGTCCGCTCCGGGAAGATGGAGCAGTTGCAGCGCGATGCCCGGCGCGTCCTCGATCTCTTCGCCGCCGGCGATGAGGCTCTGGCTCGAACAGCCGACCAGCAGCGGCACGCGCGCGTTGAGCCGGACGACCTCGAGCACCTCGGCGGCGACGTCGAAGAACTGCGGGGTGAGGAAGACCACTCCGAGCGACACGGACGGCGCGTCGAGCCGCGCGCGGAGCTGGGCGGCCCAGCGACCGAGGCGGACTTCGTCCCATCCCCCGGTGTAGTGCCCGGCGACAGCGAACGGCTGGTTCATGGATGGACCATAGGGGTGGACCGTCGGCCTGCAAGGCGCGGTGATGGCGCGTGATGGCGAGACGAGCTGGAGGCCGCGTCCCGGGCATGCTTCAGCCGGTCACGACTGCGCCGTTGCGCAGGCGGATCACGTGTCGGCAGCGTTTCGCCAGCTCGAGGTCGTGGGTGACGAGCACCAGCGCGGTGCCGGCGGCCGCATTGAGGTCGAAGACCATGTCCACGACCAACCGCGCGGTGTCGCCGTCGAGGTTACCGGTCGGTTCGTCGGCGAAGAGGATCTGCGGGCGGTTCACGAATGCCCGGGCGAGCGCGACGCGCTGCTGTTCTCCGCCGCTGAGCTGCGCCGGATGATGGTGCATGCGTTCGCCGAGCCCGACCTTGGCGAGCAGCTGCTCCGCCTGTTTCCGGTCCGCTCCGTGTCCGCGCAGCTCGAGCGGCACGAGCACGTTCTCCAGCGCGGTCAGGGTGCTGAGCAGCTGGAAGTTCTGGAAGATGAAGCCGACATGGTCGTTGCGGACGCGGGCGCGTGCGTCCTCGTCGAGCGGGCCGAGGTCGTGTCCCGCGAGCGCCACGGTGCCGCTGCTGGGGCTGTCCAGCCCGGCGCAGAGGCCGAGCAGGGTGGTCTTTCCGCTGCCGCTGGGGCCGACGATGGCCAGCGTGTCGCCGCGGGCCAGGGAGAGGTCGACGTCGCGCAGGACGGTCAAGGTCGATCCGGCCCGGCCGTAGGTCTTGGTCAGGGCGCGGGTCTCGAGGATGGGCACGGTCGGCACGGCGGCGAAGGTGGCGGTGGAACCCGGCGAGTCAACGGTCGGCGCGGCCGGGCAGGTTGGAAGGCCCGCCCGGCCGCCGGCATCTCACTTCAGCGACGGCTCGGCGCCGGTGGTGCCGCGCAGCATCCCGAGGTAGTCGCGGTTCTTGGTCTTCTCGAGCTGGACGTGTGCCTCGCTCAGGCGGTCGCGCAGGCCGAGGCGGTCGACCTCGTCCGTGTAGCTCGCCCGGCCGATGAACTTGTCCAGATAGGCGACGCGTTTCTGCCAGCGCGCGACGTCCTGCGCCTGCTTGGCCTTGAGGCGGGCCTCGTACCAATCGCTGGCGAGCAGGTGCTCCCGGGTGAAGAGCTCGCGGATGGCCGGGTGGTCGAGCGTCTTGCCTTCGAAGGTGCCGTCGCGCATCACGTGCAGCAGGGCGCGCAGCGGCGGGCAGGCCCAGGCGAGGGAGCCGTCGTTGAAGTAGTTCTTCGCGACGCGCCGGTGGGTGGCGACGATGTTGTCGAGCGCGTCGGCGAACTCGTGGGCGTCCTGCAGCTCGGGCCGGAGCATGGCGTCGGTGAGGACGGAATGCGGGTGGTTGAAGATGCGACCGAAGAAGGCGTTCACGAACTTCCGCGTGATGCGGTAGCCGAGGCGGCTGGCGAGGATCTCGCGTCCGCCGGTCTCGAAGTCCTGGAGCGGTTCGAGCATGCCGTTGGCGATGAGCCAGCGCGGGTCCCGCTCCTCGGGCCCGAGGCGGCACCAGAGCTCCGGGACGAGCAGGGAGATGTCGTGGTCCACGCGCACCTTGGGGCCGAGGCATCCGGCGCTGGTGAGGAAGGCGTCGTAGCCGCTGACGATGTAGCCGACGAGGGCGGCGTTGAGGTCGTAGATCGGCGGGAGCGCGTTGAACGGGCTCTTGGTCAGCGCGCCTTCGCTGCCGGCACCGGTCGTGCTCGGCGATTTGCCGGTCATCGACGAGATGAACTCCATGAACAGCTCCGGCAGCTCCATGTAATGGATCGGGCCGTAGCAGGCGAGCGACTGGACCTTGGGTTCGGCCGGGTTGTTCCGCCGGCCGGCGAGGATGGCGGTGACCGGTTGGTGCAGCGGCCGGTCGGACGGCAGCCGTCGCGCGAGGCGGGTGCCCATCTCGGCGAGGTGCTTCGAGCGCGGGTCCTGCAGGTCGGGGCGCAGCTGGAGGTAGCGCGGGTTCTTGGACGGCTTGCCGTCGACGATGCGCGGATGGGCGCTGGAGACGAAGAAGGCCTTGGAAGGGTCCTTCGCGACGTCGCGCACCAGCTTCTGCATCGGCTCGGTGAACTGGTGGAACCCGATGGCGTCGTCGAGCAGATCCTTCGCGTCGGCGTGGGTGAGCGGCGCGTAGTTCGAGAAGAAGTTCCCCGGCTGGGCGAAATCGTGCTCCGCCATGTTGTCGTAGCCGCGGACGATGGCGTCGTCGGGGCGCTGGAACAGCCGCGTCTCGGTGTTGTGGACGAACTTGAGCGAATGCTGGGTCGCCCCGGCATCGAGGCCGGACAACGCCTCGCGCGGCACGATGACGCTGGCGGTGATGTCGTCCTCGGCCTGGATCTTCTTGGCGGGATGGAAATCCTTCCGCAATCCGAACGTGCGCCACTGGCCCTCGGAATCGTAGCCCACCCGCAGGAACTGGGTCGCGAGCTTCTTGCGGCCGATGCGCAGCTCGTTCGACGACTCGCCGTTGATGACATCCACGCTGAACTGCCCGCGCCAATCCTCGCCCCAGGTCGGCTTCCAGAAGCGCTTCACCACGAAGACGAGCTCCTTGATGTGCTGGGGGATGGCGGCGACCGAACGGTTGTACTCGTCGGTGTAGTCGTCGCCCGGCGTGAGCAGCTTGATGACGCTGCCGAGGGACCGCTGGGGCGCGAGCACCGGCCGGATGTCCTTGCCGTTCTTCGACGCGTCGCGGAAGCGGCCGGAATAATCGCGCTGGAGCAGCGCCTCGACCTGGTCGAAGTCCTTCTGGAAATCCGCGACGAACACCGGTCCGTGGATGATCGCGTCCGTGATCGGCTTGGAGATCTCCGACTTGCCGCCGCCGCTGACGGTGCAGGGCTTGTGGTAGAGCGTGCCTTCGGGCTTGGTGCCGATGAGCCGCCAGGCGCGGTTGCCGACGGGTTTCTCGAGATGGATCTTGAAGCCGCTCGGCAACACGTAGCTGTGGTCGAGCAGGAGCTTGATGGACCGGGTCCCACCCTCCAGCGGCCAGGAGACGCGCTGCTGCTCCAGCTCGAACTTCACCGACTCCGAGACATAGACGATGTCGGGATGCGCCTTGTCGGTGGCGTACCCCTCGGGCTTGACGTCGAGCTTGTCGGCGAAGAGTTGCGCGACCTCGGCGAAGGTGTGCTTGAACTCGTGGCGGTGCAGCACGGCGTCGTACTCACCGGCGAGGTCGTAGCAGGGGAACACCAGCGCGCCGCCCGCGTGCTCCTCCTCGGCGAGGCCGAAGAGGTTCGCGGCGAAGGAGAGCTGGGTCTTCACCTCTTTCTTGCAGTAGCCGAAATAGTTGTCGCCGATGACGGTGACGATCGTGCCGCTGGCGTCGCGCGCGGTGACCTTGAAGGCGCCGCCGTCGTTGTAGAGCTCATCTTCGGATCTCCAGCACATGCCGTCGCGCCGCTGCCGCTCGGTCGCGGCGTCCCATGCGGGCAGGCCGAGCTCTTTCTTGGTGAAGGTGCCGACGAGGTGCGGCGCGAGGATCACGCAGCCGGTGTGGCCGGACCAGTGCCCGGGATCGAGCGCGGCGTCGTTCTCCGGCAGGTTCGGATCGCCCGCGTTGCCGAAGATGCTCTCCACGAAATCCAGGTTGCTGACCAGGTTCCCCGGAACGAAGAACCGCGTCTCCATCCGCTGCTCGGCGATGAAGCCCGGCACCTCCGGGCAGACGACCGGGCGCAGGTAGAGCGACACGAAGCAGGCGGCCTGGTCCTCCTGCGATGCGGTGAAGGGCAGCCGCATCAGCGCGGCGGGCGGTTGGAGCGCCCTGCGCAGGAGGTTGGCGAAGACCTCCTTGGGCACGGCCTTCTTGTCATCGGGGGTCGGCAATCCGCCCTCGGTCACGTGGAAGATGCCCTCGGTCGTGCGCCGGTCGGACCTCGGGTTGTGCAGCACGCCGTTGGCGACGCGGTAGCTGCGGATGATGTCGCTGACGAACTCGTTCCGGTCCGGCGGCAACGAGGCGACGCGGGCGAGGCCGGCCCGGTCGAGCAGCAAGGTCGTCGCCGGTAGCTTGGGCGGCACCACCGAATCACCGAGGTAATCGCACAGGAAGGTCTGGATCCGCGCGTCGACGGGGCAGAGATGGGAGGCGAGCAGGCGGTCCTTCTCGCGGCTGCGGGCGATGAGCGAGGCGACCAGCGCGGCGGCCTCGGGATTGATGCCGCCCGCGTAGAGCGGGAGTCCCAACTCGGCGAGTTTGAGGTTCAGATGCCGGATCTCGGCGTTCGCGGACAGGGTGTTGGGCATGGGCTCGGCTTGGGTTGTGTGCGCGGGAGCGGAAGACGCGCACGCGCGGATCATGGTGCAGGACGCCGGACGTTCGCAAGACGGTCGTGCGCAGGCGGCGCAGGCGGCGGCTCTTCCGCACGGCATGAAAAACCCCGATCAGCAGCGCTGACCGGGGTTTTCAAGGGGGGCGACGCCTATGCCGGCGACGGGGCCGGGGACCCGAAGCCGGGGAGCTTGGGAGGCACCGGCTTCATCACCTCGGGCAGCGGGGTGGCCGCTTGCGCGCCGCTGGGCGGATCGATGTCCGAAGGCTTCACCGGCGGCGGCGTGAACGTGCCGGTCTTGACGATGGATGTGACCTGTTCGCCGTCGAGCGTCTCGTGCTCGAGCAGCGCGTTGGCGATCAGCTCCAGCTTGTCGCGATGGGTCTCGATGATGTGCTTCGCGGCGTTGAACCCTTCGTCGATGATGCGCTTGATCTCGCTGTCGATCGCTTGGGCGGTGGATTCGCTGTATTCCTTGGAACGCATCATGTCGCGCCCGAGGAAGACGTACTCGTTGGCATCTCCGTAGAGCACCATGCCCAGCTTGTCGCTCATGCCGTAGTGCATGACCATCGCTTTGGCCATGCTGGTGGCCTGCTGGATGTCGCCCGACGCGCCGGTGGAGATGTCATCGGTGATCAGCTCCTCGGCGATGCGGCCGGCCATCGTCACGGCGACGAGGTCGAGCAGCTCCTTGCGCTTGCGGTTGAGCAGGTCGTCCTTCGGCAGCCACATGGTGGAGCCGAGCGCCTGTCCGCGAGGGATGATGGTGACCTTGTGCAGTGGATGCGTGTGGGTGAGCACCACGTTGACCAGCGCGTGGCCGGCCTCGTGCCAAGCGGTGCCGCGCTTCTCCTCGTCCGACATCGCCAAGCTGCGGCGCTCGCGGCCCCAGCGGACCTTGTCGCGGGCTTCTTCCAGCTCGACCTGGCCGATCGATTTGCGGCTCTGCCGGGCAGCGATGAGCGCGGCCTCGTTGAGCAGGTTGGCCAGCTCGGCGCCGGAGAACCCGGGCGTGCCGCGGGCGATGACCGAGAGGTCGACCAAGCCGTCGAGCTTCACGTTCTTCGCGTGGACCTTGAGGATCGCCTCGCGTCCGCGGACGTCGGGCAGGCTCACGGTGACCTGGCGATCGAAGCGGCCGGGGCGGAGCAGGGCGGGATCGAGCACATCGGGGCGGTTCGTCGCCGCGATGATGATGATGCCTTCCTGCGTGTCGAAGCCGTCCATCTCGACCAGCAGCGCGTTGAGCGTCTGCTCGCGTTCGTCGTTGCCGCCGCCGAGGCCGTGGCCGCGCGACCGGCCGACCGCATCGATCTCGTCGATGAAGATCAGGCAGGGCGTCGCCTTGCGGGCCTGCTCGAACATGTCGCGCACGCGACTGGCGCCGACGCCCACGAACATCTCCACGAAATCCGAGCCGCTGATGCTGAAGAAGCTGGCGTCGGCCTCGCCGGCGATGGCCTTCGCGAGCAGCGTCTTGCCGGTGCCCGGAGGCCCGACCATCAGGATGCCCTTGGGGATGCGGCCGCCGAGCTTCTGGAATTTCTTGGGGTCCTTGAGGAACTCGACCAGCTCGGACACCTCGTCCTTGGCTTCTTCGACGCCGGCGACGTCCTTGAAGGTGGTCTTGTTCTTGTCCTTCGCGAGCAGCCGGGCCTTCGATTTGCCGAAGCTGAGCGCGCCCTTGCCCGCGGCCTTGATCTGCCGGACGAACACGAACCAGATCAGCGCGGCGACCACGACGAAGGGCAGCAGCCCGATCAGCACCTGGACGAAAAGGTTGTTGTTGTCGACCGGTCGGAAGCCGATCAGCTGCAGACGGCGGACGTCCTCGGGCGCGAGATAGGTCTCGAGCATGAACGGCACCGCGTTGGTCTCGGCAAGGTCCGTCGGCAGGTACTTGCCCTTCACCGTGCGGAGCACGCCCGCCTGGGAGCTGAAGTTGATCTCGCCCTCCTTGACCCGGCCGCTTTCCGCGAGGTCGAAAAGCTCCTTGTAGGTGATGGTCTTGTAGCGGACCTGCGACGTCTTCTGGAAGAAGAGCAGTAGCGGGATCATCGCGGCGATGACGATCCACACAATCCACGTGCGGGTCTGGAAGTTGGGGCCCCCACCGGAACTACGGTTGCTGTCTTTGTCGTCTGCCATAGCGAAGTGGGGCGAAGCTAACACCCGTCCGGGACCGTGCAAGGCGCGTTTCCGAGGGAAACACGGGGTTTCCGCGAAAAATCCACCTGCCCGACTCGCACCTAGCCGCCGCGCACGATGGCCACCACGGCGGATTCCGGGCGGAGATAACGGCCGGCGGCGGCCCTCACATCGTCGAGCGTCACGGCTTCGTAGCGGGCGTCCTCGCCCTCGTGGTTGCGGAAGCCGAGGCCGTAGAGCTCGTCGAGCGCGCAGGCCAGCGCGAAACCGCCGAGATCCTGCCGGGCGATCTTGCGCTGGCCGACGACCTTGGCCTTCGCCCGGGCGAGCTCCTCCGCGGTGAGCCCGTCCTGGCAAAGCGCCGCCGCCTGGGCGCGGAGCTCGGTCTCGACCAGATCGATCTTGTCCGGCGCCGTGCCGCAGTAGAACGCGAAATATCCCGGGGTGCGGCCGAGGAAGTTGGTCGCGCCGACGTAGTAGGCGAGCCCGAGCTCGTCGCGGATGCGCATGAACAGCCGCGAACCCATGTCGCTGCACGCCTCCTGCACCAGCTCCAAGGCGTAGCGATCGGCGGCGGTGAAGGTGGTGCCGGGGAACCCGAGCGCGAGCACCGCCTGCTCTTTGTCACGGGTCTCGACGGTCCGCGGCGTGGTCGCGCGCGGCTGGCTCGTCTGCGGCCCGAACACCCGGCCGGGTTTCCAGTCCTCCAGCGCCGCTTCGATGGCGCCGCGGATGGCATCGGCGTGGACGTCGCCGAACACGGCGAGCACGCCGTTGCCGGGCACCGCCAAGGCCGCGTGGAACTCGCGCAGCCCGGCCGCGGTCAGCTGGCCCACGACCTCCTCGGTCCCGAGCGCGTCGAGCCCGTAGCCGTTGTCACCGAACAGGCCGCGGCGCATCGCTTTGAAGGCGCACTGGAGCAGTTGGTCGCGCTGGCCCTTGAGCCCGGCGAGCTGCACCTGCCGCTCGCGCTCCAGCGGTCCGGCCGGGAACGACGGGCGCAGCAGGACGTCGGCGAAGAGCTGGATCCCGGTCTCGAGATCCTCGCGCAGCACCTCGGCGGTGAGGCCGAAGGTGTGGTTGCCGGCGTAGGGGTCGAGGCTGCCGGCGACCGACTCGATCTCGGTGGCGATCTGCTCGGCGGTGCGCGTGGTGGTCCCTTTGACCAGCATGCGCGACATCAGCGAGGTGATGCCGGTGTCGGCCGGCGACTCCGCCAGCAGGCCGCCGGAGAAGGCGAGGCGGAACTGCACGAACGGCAAGCGATGGTCCTCTTTCACCAGCAGCCGCAGACCGTTCGCGAGCGTGAACATCTGGATCGGGTGGTCCGCGTTGGTCTCGACGGCCAGGTCCGATTTTGGCGCGGTGCCTTCGGGCAAAAGTCCGAAGGTCGTGCGGTTGGTCTCGGTGAGATACGTGTCGGCGACCCGGCGGAGGTCCTCCGGCGTGAGCTTCCGGACGGCGGCGAGATAGCGCTCGCTGAAGCTGAGGTCGTTGGCCGCGATCCAGTTCCCGCCGAGGTCCTGGGCCTGGCCTTCCATGGTCTTGCGCGTGGCGAGCGCTCCGGCGGTGAACTGCTTCACGGCCTTGGCCAGCTCGGCGGAGGAGACGAGGTCCTCCTTCATGCGGTCCACCTCGGCGAGGATGGCGTCGCGTGCCGCCGCGAACTTGCCCCCGTCGGTGACGCCGCTCGCGCCGAACAGGCCGGCGAGGCCGGGCGTGTAGATCCAGGCGCTGACGGAATGGGCCAACCCGGCCCGTTCGCGCACCGCCTGGTAGAGGCGCGAGCTGCGGCCGCTGCCGAGCAGCGTGGACAGCACGTCGAGCGCGGGGATGTCGGCGTGCCGCACATCCGGGATGTGCCAAGCGATGTGGAGATGCGCGAGCTCGACCGGGGCCTCGTCGATGGCCTCGCGGGGGGAGGTCTGGCGCGGCTCGGCGGGCAGGACCGCTTGCGGCACCGGACGCGCCTTCGTCCCGGCGAAGGCGGCCTTCACCTGGGCGATGATGTCGTCCGCCACGAAATCGCCCACGACGACCAGGAAGCAGTTGTTCGGCGCGTACTTCTCCGCGTAGTAGGCGGCGATCTGCTCGCGGGTGAGGCGGTTGAAGATGTCGATGTGGCCGATGACCGGGAAGCGGTACGGGCTGCGCGTGTAGGCCGTCTCGAAGAGCCTCATGCTGGCGCGGCGGCCGGGGTCGTCCTTGCCCATGTCCATCTCGCGGCGGATGACGTCGAGCTCCTTCACCAGCTCGTCGGCGGGCAGCGCGGCGTTCTGGAAGATGTCGCAGAGGATGTCCACCGCCACGCGGGCGCCGGTGTCCGGCACGTTGATCCAGTACACCGTGCGGTCGAACGACGTGTAGGCGTTCATGTAGCCGCCGGCATCCTGCACCTCCTGGTCGATGCGGCTGCCGGCGCGGGTGCTGGTGCCCTTGAAGAGCATGTGTTCGAGCACGTGCGAGAGACCGGCGCCGAGCCAATCGCCTTCGTCCACGCTGCCGGCGCGGCACCACGCCTGCGCGCTGACGACCGGCGCGCTGTGGTCCTCGCGGAGGATGATCTGCAGACCGTTGTCGAGCGTGACCAAGCGGACGCCGGGCGGCACCAACGGGATGACCGGAGCCGGGGCGGGAGCGGACTGGAAACTGGACGTGTTCAAAGCAGGCGGACTGTAACGCGCTGTTCCCGCCAGCCAAAGCTCTTTGCCGTGAGGGTGCTGCTGCGGGGCAGGCGGCGAGTGGGTGAGTGGGTGAGGGGGTGAGTGGGTGAGTGGGTGAGTGGGCGAGTGGGTGAGTGGGCGGGGGGGCGAGGGGGGGCGCCGTCGAGCATGGGGTCCGAGCGTTGTCCTGTGAGCACCTCCTGGCGGATGCCCGGCAACGCGCGCCTCAGCTCGCCATGTCGGCGCGGCCCGTCGAAGAGCTCGCGGAACAGCAGCAGCTTCCACCGGCCGCCGATGACGGCGAGCAGGCGTTCGACTTCGCAGGCCATCGACTTAGTGTCCATCGCGTGCAGGCCGCGGGCGGGGAGGGCAGGGTGGTCACCCCAAGCTGCCCGGTTGCCGCCGCCGCAGGCGCGCTCGAGTCGACCCGTTATGCTCACGATCCGCAAATCCGATGAACGAGGCCACGCCGACCACGGCTGGCTCGACAGCCACCACACGTTCAGCTTCGCCGATCACCACGATCCGGCGCACATGGGCTTCCGCGGCCTGCGCGTCATCAACGACGACATCATCGCCGGTGGCGGTGGCTTCGGCACGCATCCGCACCGCGACATGGAGATCATCACCTACGTCGTCCGCGGCGCCTTGGAGCATCGCGATTCGATGGGCAACGGCAGCGTGATCCGCGCCGGTGGCGTCCAGTACATGGCCGCCGGCACCGGCGTCCAGCACAGCGAGTTCAACCCCTCGCCGGCCGAGGAGGTCCGTCTTTTGCAGATCTGGATCCTGCCGGACCGTCGCGGCGCGAAGCCGTCGTATGCCGAGAAGCACTTCGCCGGCGCGGAGACGGGCAAGCTCCATCTCGTGGCATCCAAGACGGGCCGCGACGGATCGATCACCATCAACCAGGACGCCGATCTGTGGCTCGTGAAGTTCGCCGGCGGCGAAGGCGTGTCGCATTCCATCGCGCCCGGTCGCGCCGCGTGGGTCCAGGTCGTCGAGGGCGAGGTGACGCTCAACGGACACCTGCTCGCCCAGGGCGACGGCGTCCAGGTCGACGCCGAGCCGCGGCTCGAGTTGTCCGCCGCGGGCAAGGCGCAGGTCCTGCTCTTCGACCTGGGCTGAAGCGGAGCTTTCGCGTGCCGCGGAGCGTCTTTCCGTCCATGCTCGCGCCATGAAGATCGCTCTCGGGACCGACCATGCCGGATTCGCCTTCAAGGAACGGGTGAAGGCGTTGCTGCCGACGCTCGGCCATGAGGTCGTGGACTTCGGCACGCACGACGAAGAGTCGTGCGATTATCCGGATTTCGTCATCCCGGCGGCGGCGGCGGTCGCGCGCGGCGAGTGTGCGCGCGCGATCGTCTTCGGCGGCTCGGGCAACGGCGAGGCCATCGCGGCCAACAAGATCCGCGGAGTGCGTTGCGGTCTGTGCTGGACGGTCGAGGCCGCGCGGCTCAATCGCGCCCACAACGACGGGAACGTGCTCTCGATCGGCGGACGGCTCGTGCCGGAGGCCGATCTGCTCGACATCGTGCGGATCTGGTTGGCGACGCCGTTCGACGGCGGCCGTCATGCCGCGCGACTCGCGAAGCTCGCGGACCTCGGCACGCCGGCGGACGCTGGCCTTGCCGCCCTTTTCCCGGCACGCTGACCTGATGGATCACACCACGCCGCCGACCATCGATCCCACGCCGTTGTTCGAGCTCTTCCGTGGCAACCACGCCACCGAGCTGCTCGTCGCCGCGGTGGCGCACTTCGATGTGTTCGCCCGGCTCGCCGGCCGTCCGATGACGCTCGACGAACTCGGCGCGGAACTCGGCCTGGGCGAGCGGCCGTCCCATGTGTTGGTCACCGCGTTGCGGGCGATGGGCACGGTCGCGCGCGATGCGGCCGGCCGGCTTTCGCTGACACCGTCGGCGATGGAGCATCTGGTGCCTGGCGGGCCGTTCTACATGGGCGATTACTGCGGCCTGGCGGCACAATCTCCCGGCGTGCTGGCGATGGCGGAACGGTTGCGGTTGGACCGTCCCTTCGGCGCGGAGAAGCCGGACCAAGGCGCGGCGTTCATCTATCGCGAGGGCGTGGAATCGGCGATGGAGAAGGAGGCGAGCGCCCGTTCGCTCACGCTCGCGCTGTCGGGTCGGGCGAAGAACGTCGCGCCGTTGCTCGCGCGGGATCTGCCGCTCGACG
>Ga0209443_1000664_pt1 | contig 23054 bp, 20 predicted proteins | sample LauGreBMM110DCMD_2_FD_187571 | JGI IMG/M metagenome (GOLD analysis project Ga0209443, IMG submission 187571) | Freshwater lake microbial communities from Lake Michigan, USA - Su13.BD.MM110.DCMD (SPAdes) (version 2) | ecosystem: Environmental > Aquatic > Freshwater > Lake | place: Lake Michigan... | reverse complement strand
AGGAGTGTACAGTCCCTTTCTTATCAGTTAATTCAATGATATGCCTTGTATATTGTGCTTGCCCAATGGCAAAAATTCCCTGCAGCAAGATGGCTAGAAAAATAGCTTTCATGTTGAATTAAAAGTTATGCCCAATGATGGTGAGCCTAATGCCATAGCTGTTGGCTTCGTAGTATCCTCCTGGAGAACTTGCGTTGGGTGGTTGCCATGCCTCATGCAGGAATTCCTTGAATATCAGTCCTATGCTTTTGGAATAAACTTCTTTTGAATGATTGATCTCAAAATAGAATTTCTTGTCAGCAGCATTTCCCGAGGTATCACTTCTTTGGTTGACGGTGACAGTTTCTGTATATGAAATTCCATTCACAGTGAAAGGGCGTCTAACATTTTCATAGGTATAGCGCCAGTCTTCGAGGTACTGAATGGAAGGGATACCAGCTGTATTGATATATGAATTCCCTTTCCAGTTGAATCCGTTGGAAATGGGTTCAACCATTTTCAGGTAACGCTGGTTGTCTTGCACGAGCTCAAGCCTGGTGCTGTCATAGGTAACCAGATAAGACATCAGGTCTTTCCATTTTGTGGTATCCGTAGTGCTTCTGATGGTTCTTTTGATCTTATAAGATGGCCTTCCCAGGTTATCCGTGATGAGTGAATCAATTTTGTCCTGGATGAGGTAGGAGTGGACCTCTTTTTTTGTACCGAGACTGAGGTAAACGGTTGAATCCAATCTGTAGTTGATGTAATTTCCTACTTTAAGCGGATAATAGTCCTTGATTCTTTCCGTTTTGAACACAGCGGACTCTTTCTCGCATGCCATCAGCAGAAAGATGATGAAAAAATAAATTATACTTTTGCTTTTCAGCATTATTGATCAGTTCTTTGGATGATACCGCCGCCAATCACATCGTCACCTTCATAAAATACTGCAGATTGACCTGGTGCAATGCCTTTGGCGTTTTCATAGAATGAAACGCGAATACCGGTATCATTATTATGCAATGTGCCAGCACTTCCCATGTCTTTGTAACGAATTCTGATGGTTGCTTCCATTCCATCATTGATGCCGGCATACTTGATGTAATTCATTTTGGCAACATGCATGTCTTTTTTCATGAGGTCTTCTTCATCACCCAGCACCACGGTATTGGTGTTGGGATCTATTGCCGTTACAAAAGCAGGTTTACCCAATGCGATGTCCAGCCCCTTTCTTTGCCCAATGGTATAGAAAGGATATCCCTTGTGTTGACCAAGGATCTTGCCCTGTTTGTCAACAAAGGTTCCACCCTTCATCCTCTCTTCCAGCCCTTCCACATTGCGTTTCAGGAATCCACGGTAATCATTGTCTGGCACAAAACAAATTTCATAGCTTTCACTTTTTTTGGCAAGCTCAGGGTAGCCAAAATCATGTGCCATCTGTCTTATGGCGGTTTTCCTGTATCCTCCAAGGGGGAGCATGGCTCTTCCCAGCAAATCTTGCTGAAGCCCCCACAATACATAGCTCTGGTCTTTGGTTTCATCAATCCCTTTGCTGATCAGGTGTCTGCCATTTTCTTCCCTAACCTTGGCATAATGACCAGTGGCGATGAACTCACAATCCAGGGCATTGGCCCTTTTCAACAGGGCACGCCATTTGATATGGGTATTGCACATTACGCAGGGATTGGGTGTTCTGCCTGCCAGGTATTCATCAACAAAATTTTCAACCACAAAACCGCCAAATTCTTCGCGGATATCCAAAATATAATGGTGAAAACCATGGTGTACTGCTGCAGCACGGGCATCATTGAAGGAGTCAAGGTTACAGCAACCTGTTTCTTTTTTGCTTCCTCCAGAACTGGCGTAGTCCCAGGTTTTCATGGTGATGCCAATCACCTCATAGCCTTGTTCGTGCAGCATCAATGCCACAACCGTGCTATCGATGCCACCACTCATTGCTACAAGAACTTTTCCGTGCCTGCTCATCTTTTTTTTACAAAGTTAACGTAAAAAGGGAGGTTGCTTCAGAAACAGGATAATTTTGACATTTCCATTGGAAATCGTCCCATCATCAATTGAGCATCTATTTCATCGAACATATTCATAACGTTCATGGAAATTTATTCATAAAGCGCTTTTCATTCAACCAAATAACCTCGGGTTTGTTAAGTAAATATGTCTAATAAACCTGATGTTAATATTTTTTGGTTTCGCCGTGATCTTCGTTTTTTTGATAATACTGGCCTGTTTCAAGCGCTTAGTAGCGGAAAACCTGTACTGCCTGTTTTTATTTTTGATAAAAATATCCTTGCTAAGCTTGAAAAGCCCAATGACCTTCGTGTTCAATATATCCATGCTGCGCTTAGCTCTATGCAAAATGAGTTGATCGGCATCGGATCAGCCATAAAGTGCTATTACACATCACCCGAAAAGGCTTTTGAGGACCTTTTGGCCAATTATAGGATTGGAACGGTATTCACCAACCACGATTATGAAGATTATGCCCTGAAAAGGGATCAGAGCATCGGGGACTTACTGGCAAATAATGGTACCGGATTTCAAACATTCAAAGACCAGGTGGTTTTTGAAAAATTGGAAGTGTGCAAGGATGATGGATCTCCTTACACGGTGTTCACCCCATATTCCAGAAAATGGAAGGCACATTTGTTGTCATATCCTATTTCGTTTTCACACTCAGAAAAGCTATTGGGCAACTGCTATATTCACAATGAGAAGGCCATTCCATCCCTTGAAGAGATGGGGTTTTTGGAACAGGCTTGGAATTTTCCGCAAACCACGGTGCCTGATGCATTGGTCAAAGGGTATACTGATTTTCGCAATTTCCCTGCTGTAGATGGCACTTCCAGGTTCGGCGTTCACCTCAGGTTTGGCACCATGAGCATCAGGAAATTGGTTGAACATGCAAAGGGATTGAACGAGACCTTTCTGAATGAGCTGATTTGGAGGGATTTCTATCACATGATCCTTTCTAATTTTCCACATGTAGGACAGGGGATGTCTTTCAAAAAGGCCTATGATGGTATCGAATGGAGAAACAGCGAAGCGGATTTTGACAAATGGTGTCAGGGCGAAACCGGCTATCCAATTGTTGACGCTGGCATGCGCGAGCTCATGGCCACTGGCTTCATGCACAACCGGGTTCGAATGATTACTGCAAGCTTTTTGACCAAACACCTCTTGATTGATTGGCGTTGGGGCGAGGCCTGGTTTGCTGCAAAACTCCTTGATTACGATTTGGCTGCCAACAATGGCGGATGGCAATGGGCTTCAGGCTCAGGCTGCGATGCCGCCCCATATTTCAGGATTTTTAATCCAGCCCTGCAGACCGAAAAATTTGACAAACAAGGGGTTTACATCAGAAAATGGGTACCAGAATTTGATACGCTCCAGTATCCCCAGCCAATGGTTGTGCATGAAGTGGCAAGAAAAAGGTGCCTTGAGACCTATGCCAAGTACTTGGGTAAGGATTAAATGATACTTTTGCAGGGATATGATGCGGAAGATTGACTGGTACATTCTCAAAAAGTTCCTGACCACTTTTTTCTTTTCACTGATACTGCTCACAACAATCAGTACGGTGATTGACATCAGTGAGCACACAGATGATTTTGCCAAGTCAGGGCTGTCCGCAAATCAGATCATCATGCAGTACTATGTGGGATTCATTCCCCATATCGTTGCCATGCTATTTCCTCTTTTCGTTTTTATTTCTGTCATTTTTTTCACCTCAAAAATGGCAAATCTTTCTGAGTTCATTGCCATTCTTTCTTCTGGAGTTAGCCTTCAACGGATTTTGAGGCCTTATTGGATTGGTGGAATTTTGCTCGGTGCAACATTATGGTATGCAAATGCCTACATCATTCCCAAGGCCAATGCGATCCGCACAACTTTTGAAGCCAAGTATTCCAAGATGGCCATGCCACAAACAACCAGTGGCGGTATTTACATGAGAACTGACTCTTTTAGCTATGCAGGGATGCGTTATTATGACACAACCAGCAAGGCTGGTGGGAATTTGTTCATGGAAACCATCAGTGGTAACCAGGTGATCTACAACCTCAGGGCGGATAATTTTACCTGGGACACCACCAAACGAAAATGGAAACTGAATGGGGTAGTGGAGCGAAAGATCAATGGCATGACTGAGGATGTGAGTTTCGAATACGAGGTTTTTAAGAAATTACCATTTCTCCCTTCTGAGCTCAAGCGTGATGAATACTTACAGGCCAGGATGATTTCCCCGGACCTCAAACGGCGCATCCAAAAAGAGAGACTGCGCGGTTCAGAAACGGTCAAGGAGCTTGAAATGGAAAATGCGCATCGAACCTCAACACCGGTAGCCGTGTTGCTTTTGACCCTTATTGGCGCCATTTTGGCTTGCAGGAAAATCAGGGGTGGAAGTGGGGTTCACCTTGCCATGGGCATCATCATTTGTGCAGTTTTCATTCTAGCAGACCGGTTTTCAACCATATTTTCTACCAAGGGTGATCTTGATCCCTATTTGGCTGCCTGGATACCCAATTTGATTTTTGGTGGATTGACCCTGTATCTGTACAAGAAAGCACCGAAATAATTCAATAATTTTTTCCAAAAGCTTGTGCACCTCGGTCGCTTTGGTTTACCTTTACGCATCCAAAAATTCAGTCTACAATTTCATATTTTTTCCATGGAGTCATTAAAAAAGCGGTTTAAGGCAAAGTCAGACCTGGTTGGTGCAGAGATTAAACAAATGCTCAAGGAACATGGCAACAAGGTCATCGGAGAAGTGACACTGTCCCAGGTTTACCAAGGGATGCGTGGTATCACAGGTTTGGTCACTGAAACGTCCTTGCTGGATGCCAATGAAGGAATTCGTTTTCGTGGATATTCTATTCCTGAATTAAAACAAAAATTGCCAACTGTTGAAGGTGGGTCTGAACCACTTCCTGAGGGTCTTTTTCATCTGATGTTGTTGGGCGAACTCCCTTCCACAGAAGAAGCTGAAATCATTACCTCAACTTTGCAACGACGATCTCATGTTCCAAACTATGTTTTTGACTCAATAGAGGCATTACCCGTTTCTACTCACCCAATGACAATGTTTGTTATAGCCATCATGGCTTTGCAAAATGGCAGTCATTTTGCCAAGGCCTATGCATCCGGCATGAACAAGAAAGATTATTGGGATGCTACCTTTGATGATACCCTCGATCTGATAGCCCGTTTACCGAGGATTGCAGCCTATATCTACAGAAAAAAATACAGGGAAGGTGTACACATCGAACCCAATGGATTGTTGGATTGGTCGGGTAATTTTGCCCACATGATGGGTTATGATGATCAAGGGTTCAAGGAGTTGATGCGTTTGTACATGACCATTCATGCCGATCATGAGGGTGGAAATGTATCAGCCCATACAACCCATCTGGTTGGTTCTGCGCTCAGTGATCCGTTCCTCAGCTTTGCTGCTGGCATGAATGGATTGGCTGGGCCCTTGCACGGATTGGCCAACCAGGAAGTAATCAAGTGGATTTTTGAAATGCGTGAAACGTTGGGTGTTGAACTTCCTTCAAAAGAACAAATTGCAGAATACGTGAAAAAGACCTTGTCTGAGGGGAAAGTCGTTCCTGGATATGGTCATGCTGTGTTGAGGAAAACTGATCCAAGGTTTACTGCACAAATGGAATTTGGTAAAAAGCATATGCCCAATGATCCACTGGTTCAGACTGTTTGGTCAATCTATGAAACAGTACCAGAAATTTTGAGTGCTTTGGGAAAGGTAAAAAACCCATGGCCCAACGTAGATGCCCATAGTGGGGTATTGCTTGTTCATTACGGCATGGTAGAATATGAATTCTATACTGTTTTGTTTGGGGTAAGCCGGTCTTTGGGCGTATTGGCCAGTCTTTGTTGGGACAGGGCCCTTGGAATGCCACTCGAGAGACCAAAGTCTGTTACTACCTTGCTGGTGAAAGAATGGCTTGAAGGAAAGGACAATATTTGGGGCGACTAACCCCTAATACATTGTTTTATAGATCCATGAAAGATTCACTGATGTACTTCACCAGGGACAATGAATTTTTAAGGTCAAGTTTCTTCAGAATCCGGGCCCTATGGGTTTCAACAGTTCTTGGTGACAGAAACAAAGACTCAGCAATTTCCTTGTTGGTACTGCCGTTTTTGATCAATTTGATGATCTCAATTTCCCTTTCTGTCAACTTGCTTAGTTTGTTGTCGTCTTCATCCACCAGCATTTGATTGGTGATATTTCGTTGTATTTCAGCGCAGATGTATTTTTCTCCTTTCATTACTGCACGGATGGCATCGTACATCTCTACCTTACTGGAGTTTTTGGTTACGTAGCCAGTTGCACCATTTCTGATCATCTTCTTTGCAAAGGAGGGTTGGTTGTGCATGGAAACACCGATAATTTTGGTGCCAGGAGCCAATTTCTTGATCATTTTCGTGGCCTCAATACCTGAAAAAGGATTGAGTTGAGATCGGTATTCAGGACTTCGGAAACTGCCCCTGCCAATCGGTAAGTATACGCATCATCATAGACCTGATGATTCTGAAACTCATGTACATCAATCTTGCTTTTCGCAATGATTTTTAACCAGGTTTCTTCGCCAAATTCTTTTACTACGAGGTCTTGAATCGATTGATTGATAATGCCGTACATATAAAAATATTAATTGTATAAATTTACTCAATATTCAATTGTTCCCTAAAACAGGTTGAATGTTTTTTCATAGTAAGGCGTAATTACCTTCATTTTCATTACGTATTAATACGTAATATCATTTTTAGGATTATATCAGATTTTTCTTCTTGCAAACTCTCGCTTGATGAGCTCGAGTTCCCTTCCAGTTTGACCAGAAACGGAACTGTTTTCTTGTGCCCTTCGCATCAGGTAGGGAATTACTTCATGAACAGGGCCAAAAGGGAGGTATTTTGAAACGTTGTATCCTGCGTCTGCCAGATTGAAGGTAAGGTTATCGCTCATGCCATAGAGCTGTGAGAAATGGAGGTGAGGATGCATTGCAGGAAGATGTTTGGATCCTGATTCGTTTGCAGCCAATAGATTGCTTTTTTCATTATGGCTGGCAACAATGATAGAAACCAGTTCTATTTTTGTCATGCAAATCCCAATTGCTGTATCATAATCCCTGTCTGTAGACTCCTTGCTGGGTTGGATGGGTGAGGGATAGCCCAATTCCATTGCTCTTGCTCTTTCCTTTTCCATATAAGCCCCTCTTACCAGCTTTAGCCCTGCGAGATATCCTGCTTGTTCAGCCTCTTCAAGGGTATTAGAGAGGTATGATAACCTATCTGAGCGATACAGTTGAACGGTATTGTAAACAACAACTTTTCCCAGGTTGAATGCTGCCATCATCTGGGTAGCCACCACATCAATAGCATCTTGAATCCAGGATTCTTCTGCATCAATCATAATACCAATGCCTGCATCAGATGCTGCTTGGCACAATCGCACGGTTCTGGCCATGAGTTGCTCCCACTGAGCCTTCTCTTCCTGGCTCAGTTGTTGAAATTTGCTGTTAAACCTGGTGTGTAAAGGCTCAACGCCGTTGGTTGATAGGGTAGTATCCAGTTTTTCAAGGAGTGAACTGGATACCAGGCCTGTTATTTTGATGCTTATGAAGGGAATGTTTTTTCTGGTGGCAGCAAACTGAATGACCTTGATAAAATAACTGGCTTCTGCTTCATATTTATCTTCATCGCCTTCTCCTCCTTCAACCCCATAATCCAGAATGACCTGCACGTTGAATTTTTCAAGCATATCTGCAACTCCAACCGTTTCCTCGAGTGATTCACCCCCTACAAATTGTTTAAACAAGGTATTTTTGATAATCCCTTTGACGGGCAGGCCTGATTTGATGGCCCAGGGAGTGATTTGTGTTCCCAATTTTACCAAAGGGGCAAATTGCATCACTGTAAATAGAAACCGGGCTCTTTTCAGGTCACGGTCAGTTTTGTAGGCAAAGGCTTTTTGAGTATTGTTGACATTGATCTGCAGCGCTGAATTCGACATGTGGCAAGGACTTGAATGGCCTCAAAGATACAGTGAAAATGATGTTGACAAATGCTCAGCCTTTGCTTTCATCCATGATTTTGGATAAGAGCTCTGACTTGGAGTGAATGTTGAGCTTTTTGTATATGTTTTTCAAGTGATAATTGATGGTATAAGTAGTCACGTATAGTGATTCAGACATTTGCTTGTAACTGTACCCTTTTTCAACCAGTGCCACAATCTCTTTTTACCTAAAAGTCAGTATGTCTTTGAAACTTGACTCTTTTTTGTTTTGAAGGGTGCTGATTACTTTTCCTATGGAGCGTTCATCAATGAAGGCTCCCGTTCTGCAGGTTTGGTTGATTACATCAATCAAATTGCTCAATTGTGCGGTTTTTAATGCATAGCCAGAAGCTCCTTGTTTAAGGCAATTGATGATCAGGCTGTCTTCATTGTAAGCAGTGAGCATAATGATTTTGGCGGTTGGGAATTTGCTCTTGATGTAGGGTATGCCTTCAAGTCCTGATTCCCCGGGCAGGAAGATGTCAAGGAGGATGATATCGGGATTTGTGTTGGTTTTGTAATTTATGTGTTCCTTGGCCTCTTCCATTGAGGCACACGAAAAAACTACTGTCATGCCCTCACTGCTGTTCAGGTAATCCCGAAAGCTCTTCAGTAAGAAAATATTGTCTTCTATGATGCCAATTCTAATCATTGCTTTTTTGCTCTTCTGTAAGTTAATGAAGTTTATTAATAATTTTTATTATTTTTATCAATAACTCATATGTATAAGGCTGATTATCTTTTAATTAACTACAAAAAACCAAGAACAAGAGTGTTACCATGAATAATTGTTGGCTTGTTTTACATTGTTCTATATTCAATCGGTTTACGAACACTTAATTAAACAATAGTAAAAGAATTTATTCTCATTTTTTTACGTTTTTCCTCTTTTTAAGTGAGAGCAAAACACCAAATTGTAAATGAAACTTGTTGACCTATGACCAAAAATACCATGCTAACACCCGCAAAACAGGCTCGGTGAAAGAAAAATATTATCAATCCATCCACAAAAAGATCATTTCCAATATTTCTGAAATGGCGGGAAATGAGCCCACCCAGGTTGCGAAAATGATGGAATACTTATTGGATGAAGTGGGTCATGCATTGGGCGAGTGGCAGATCAGTGTTCCTGCCAAGGACTGGGATGGTGCAAAGAGAACCTTGCACAGGGAAAAAGTGATGATCAAATCCATTGGCATCAATGGTTTTGATGGGTTGATCAGGGAAATTGAGGATGATACCATCAAAAAAACAGAAGCCGAAATGAAACTGATGTATTCCCAGCTCATTGACCTGTTCCAGAATTTACAAAAAAGAATCGGCGAAAAATAAGCCTACCAGGTAAGCTCCAATTTGTTGTTTCTTCTTTCGTTATCTGCCATCCTTTTGGTAGGGTCAATTTCAATCTTCTTTAAATCAAGCAATTTCCTATCTATGGTGATCACATGGGTAGGGTGGGTCCATTTCCAAGGTTCGCCAACAGTACGCTTGATGGAAGGCTCTTCATTTTGCTTGCTGCCAAACATGAGGTATTGTGGGATATAAGCCGTTTCCCTTGATCCATCTTTGAACACCATTTCAATGTCTATCGGCATGGGCATGGTTCCTGCATTCCTGAGCCGTATTTTCATTTTTCCACCCTCATCCCAGAGGCTGTCAATCCCATAATCAATCGTCTTGGTGGTGTTTACAAAGAAGTCCTTGTACCAATCCAACTGAATACCGCTTTCATTTTCAGCCAACCTGATCAGGTCGTTCACATGGGGATGTTTGAATTTCCAAGTTTGAAAATATTTCAACAGGATGCTGTCCCTGACTGGAGCGCCTACAATATAGCCCAGTTGCTCCATGAAAACTTCTCCTTTTGAATAGGCATTGGTGCTATAAGCGCTGTTCGAGCTGTAATGGTCTGAATGGGTTGTCAAAGGCTCATTGAAATCGCTTTTAGAAAGGGCGATGTAGGCATTGTATGCCCCAAGATGAGGGAATGAATCCTTGCTTTCATGGAGGAAATTCTGGACATTCGATTCTGCAAAACTGGTAAATCCTTCGTCCATCCAGGGGTAGAGGGATTCATTGGTACCCAGAATCATCTGGTACCAACTGTGCATCCATTCATGGATGACAACACCTTCTCCGGCACCTTTGAGCAAAGTGGCCATGGGATATTCCATGCCGCCATCTCCCCCTTGAATGAATGAATATTGTTTGTAAGGATACTCACCATAATGCTTGTCAATGAAGGGCAACGCTTTGGATGCAAGCTCTAGAACACTGTCCCACTGAGACTTATAGCTGTTGATATAGGCATTCAAGTTAGACACTTGCCTCATCCTGGCTGGCATCGCATTGAACTGGGCCGTCAATGCTACAGTATCAATTGTATAGAATGAATGAAGAACAAGTCCTTTTCTTACCTGTTTTGAATTGTGTACATATCCAGGATCTGCTGCCCAAACAAAATCATGCACATTGGGCGCCTTGAACTTCCATGTAAGCGTATTGGCCTGTGTTGGTTTGTAGGGAAGGCTTGCATATTTTTCGTAGCCATGTCCTATTTCATGGGGGTTCTGGAGATAACCTGTTCCGCCAATCACGTAGTTTTTATCGATGGTAATGTTGACTTCGAAATCTCCCCAAATGCCATAGAATTCCCTTGCAACATAAGGTGTAGGATGCCATCCCTGCAGGTCGTATTCTGCCAGTTTAGGATACCATTGTGCCATGCTAAATCTAACACCTTCAGCATTGTCTCTTCCGCTTCTTCTGATTTGAACCGGCACCTGGGCCTCAAAATCAAGCTCTATCAGGGCCTTGGATTTTGGGAGAATGGGCTTGGATAATTCCACTTTCAGAATGGTTTCGTAGGCCGTGGTTTTTTGCAATTGGCCATTGACCCTTAGGTTTTTAACCTCCTGGAATCCAATTTCATTGGGCTTGAGGTTTGAAATCCTGTCTCTCACCCTTTGGTCCCAGTCTGCGCGCCCCCTGACCAGTTTCTTTCCCAATTCCTGGCTGCGCATGTCCATCATGCTGCCGGGTTGAAAGGCATTCCATTGCAAGTGGTAATACAGCACCTTTAAAGTATCTGGAGAATTGTTCCAGTAATCGAGGCGTTGTTTGCCCGAAAACCTGTTGTTTTCAGCATCAACTTTAACATCCATCTTATAACTAACTTTTTGCTGCCACCTGTCGGCTTGCGCAAAAAGAGCATTTTCAGCAATAAACAGGCAGAAAAAAGCGGCCAATGAAGCAGCAAGATGAATTTTCCTCATAAACAATGGGTTATTTCACCGAAATTAATGCCATTTTATAAAAACACATTCATTTTTGGCGATAATGTTTTTGGGAGCTACTTTTGCAACATGTTCGCAAAGGGTCATATCCACCATCATCATAACTTGCCTTAGGGGAAGCCGGTATTGGTGTATACATAATTCGGGCTTGCCATTGGTAAGCCTTTTTTATTTTAAAACGGGATAGCATGGAAAATGAAACAGTATTGAGGATCGCCATTCAGAAATCAGGCAGGTTGTACGAAGACTCTGTTCAGCTTTTGAAAGAATGCGGAATAGAGCTCAGGAATGTCAAGGACAGGTTAAGGACTGTTTCTGAGAATTTTCCAATTGAGGTATTTTTCCTGCGGGATGATGATATTCCAGAGTATGTGGAAGATGGTGTGGCCGATATTGGAATAGTTGGACAAAATGTTTTGGCAGAAAAAAACAGGAAGGTTGATACAGTTGAATCCCTTGGGTTTGGGAAATGCCGTCTTTCTATTGCAATTCCCAAAGCTGAAGTGTACAAGGGTGTTGCTTCGCTTGAAGGGAAGCGAATTGCCACCAGTTACCCATACCTGGTGAAATCATTTCTGTCTGAAAATCAAGTTACTGCAAGCATTCATGAAATCAGTGGTTCAGTTGAAATAGCCCCCGGTATTGGACTTTCAGATGTGATTGTTGATTTGGTCAGCAGTGGAGGAACCTTGTTCATGAATGGTTTGAAGGAAGCAGAGATCATTCTTGAATCTCAAGCGGTACTTGTGGCCAGGAAAAACCTGGATGAAGAAAAAATAGCCATACTCGACAAGCTGTTGTTCAGGATAAGGGCAGTGAAAAAAGCAAAAAAAAGCAAGTATGTATTGATGAATGCGCCCAATGATCAATTGGAAAACATCATTTCTCTTTTGCCTGGGATGAGAAGCCCAACCATACTTCCACTTGCCAAAGAAGGCTGGAGCAGTGTGCACAGTGTATTGAATGAAGACAAGTTTTGGGAGATTATTGAGAAGCTGAAATCGGCTGGGGCAGAGGGAATTTTGGTTGTGCCTATTGAAAAAATGATTCTTTAAATTTTACCATGCAGATCATACGTTATCCATCAAAAGAAGACTGGGCAGGCATTACAGAAAGGCCGGCCATTGAAAATGGAATGCTTCGGAAGCAAGTGGGGAAGATCATTGCTGATGTCAAAAAAAATGGAGACAGGTCGCTCAAGCGGTATTCCAAGAAGTTTGATGGTGTTGACTTGAAGCAAATAGCAGTTGGTCAACACGAGATTATCGCAGCTGAAAACAATGTTTCGGCGTCATTGAAAGCTGCCATCAATGTTGCTATTGAGAACATCAAGCGCTTCCATACGCAACAGGTTGAGGAGATAAAAAAAATAGAAACAATGGAAGGGGTGCAGTGTTGGCGAAGGCCCACCCCCATGAAAAGGGTAGGCCTCTATATTCCTGGTGGTTCAGCACCCTTGTTTTCTACGGTCTTGATGCTTGGCATTCCTGCACAAATCGCAGGATGCAGTGAAGTTGTGTTGTGCACGCCGCCATCAAAGGATGGATCCATCCATCCTGCCATTCTCTATGCAGCACATCATGTGGGTGTTACTGAAATATACCGCTGTGGTGGTGCACAGGCTGTTGCTGCAATGGCTTACGGTACAGGGTCTATTAAAAAAGTTGACAAGATATTTGGGCCAGGCAATCAGTATGTGACGGCTGCTAAACAATTGGTGCAAATGGATGGCATTGCCATTGATATGCCCGCAGGCCCCAGTGAGGTTTGTGTATTGGCGGATGCTACTGCCAATGCTGATTTTGTAGCCGCTGATCTTTTATCGCAGGCGGAACATGGACCGGATTCTCAGGTATTGTTGGTTACCAATGATGAATCCATCATTGAAAAAACCATCAAGTCTTTGCATGCACAACTTGGTCTGTTGGGAAGAAAAGAGATTGCTGGAAAAGCATTGGAAAACAGCAAGGCTGTTCTGATGAAAGACATGGATGATGCCATGGCCCTGGTCAATGATTACGCCGCAGAACACCTGATCATTGCATCAGAAGAAGCGCACCGTTTTGGTGCAATGGTCATCAATGCTGGCTCTGTTTTTTTAGGAAACTATACCCCGGAGAGTGCTGGGGATTATGCCAGTGGAACCAACCATACACTGCCTACCAATGGCTATGCAAGGGCATACAGCGGGGTGAGTGTTGATAGTTTTGTGAAGAAGATCACCTTCCAGCAAATCAGCAAACAGGGTATACAGAACATTGGGAAAACCATCATCACCATGGCTGAAGCTGAAGGGCTGGATGCACATGCCAATGCAGTTAAAATCCGCTTAAACCAATTGTAATGTTCAATCCAAACAATATTGTAAGAAACAATATCAGGAACCTTAAACCATATTCATCCGCCAGGGATGAGTTCAAGGGTGAAGCCAACATATTTTTGGATGCCAATGAGAATTCTCTTGGATCACCGCTGCTCAAGTGGTACAACCGTTATCCTGATCCGATGCAGTGGAAAATAAAAGAAAAATTATCTGTCATCAAGCAGGTGCCTGTGGATCAGGTATTTTTGGGTAACGGAAGTGATGAGCCCATTGATTTGTTGTTCCGTTGTTTTTGCGAGCCGGGTGTTGATGAAGTGATTGTATTTCCTCCTACCTATGGCATGTACGAGGTTTCTGCGAACATCAACAATGTTCATCTCTCCAAAGTTCCACTGACAAAGGAATTTCAACTGGATCTTGAAGCCCTTGAATCGGCCATCAAACCCCATTCAAAAATCATTTGGATCTGTTCTCCCAACAATCCAACAGGCAACAGCATTGACCGTCAGGACATTGAAATGGTCCTGAACAATTTTGATGGATTGGTTGTGGTGGATGAAGCCTACATCAACTTCTCCCGTCAAAAATCATTGGTAACTGATCTGGCCGACTATCCCAATCTGGTGGTATTGCAAACACTCAGCAAGGCTTGGGGCCTGGCTGGATTGAGGGTGGGCATGGCATTTGGTTCATCTGAAATTATCGGCTACCTCAACAAGGTAAAGCCCCCTTATAACATCAGCGAACCCGTTCAGGAACTGGCTTTGAAGGCATTGGATGAAATTGGTCAGGTCAACGACATGATTCTACAGTTGGTGGATGCAAGAAAACAACTTGAACTGGATTTCGTAAAGAGCCCTCAGGTGGTCAAGGTCTATCCATCGGATGCCAATTTTTTGCTGGTTGAATTTACCCAAGCCAGGGCCATGTATGATTACCTTGTAGGCAAGGGGATTGTGGTGCGTGACCGCAGCAACGTATTGCTATGCGACAATTGTTTGCGCATCACCGTGGGTACCGATGCAGAAAACCTGAAATTGGTGGATGCCATCAATTCATTTCAATAAATTATTTCAATTTACGTTCATGAAAAAAGTATTGTTCATAGACAGGGATGGCACCTTAATAAAAGAAGCACCACCAACGTATCAGATTGATCATTTTGAGAAACTTGTTTTCTTTCCGGCTGTCTTCCAATCCCTTTCCAGCATTGTGAAGGAGTTTGATTTTGAGTTGGCGATGGTGTCCAACCAGGATGGCTTGGGAACTGCATCCTTTCCTACTGCAGATTTTCAGCCAGTGCATGATCATATCGTAAAAACCTTTGCGGGCGAAGGCATTCATTTTGATGAGGAGTTCATTGACCCCAGCATGCCGCATGAAAACTCACCTTCAAGAAAGCCGGGGCTTGGAATGTTGGGAAAATACCTGAACAATGCTGGGTATGATCTTCCGGGTTCTTTTGTGATTGGTGATCGGTTGACGGATATTCAATTGGCGTTCAACCTTGGTGCACAATGCATTTTGATCACCAGTGAGGATGGTGCAGGTATTGTTGACATTGACAGTTTGGAGGATGGTTTGAAAAATACGGTTGCAATGACCACAGGTGATTGGATGGAAGTCTACACGTTTTTAAAACATGGTCTGAGAACGGTTCATCATGTGCGTGAAACGAACGAAACACGCATCGATATCAAGCTCAACATAGATGGCACAGGAAAATCAACCATTGCCACTGGCCTGGGCTTTTTTGATCACATGCTTGATCAGATTGCAAGGCATGGCAAGATGGATCTTGACATCGCGGTAAAAGGTGATTTGCATATTGATGAGCACCATACCATAGAAGATACAGGCATTGCCCTCGGAGAAGCCATCTACAAAGGGTTGAGCGACAAACGGGGAATGGAAAGGTATGGCTTTGCTTTGCCCATGGATGATGCAGAGGCAAAGGTGTTGATTGATTTTGGAGGCAGGAGTTGGATCGTTTGGGATGCTGAATTTACCCGAGAGAAAGTAGGGGATATGCCAACCGAAATGTTCTATCATTTCTTCAAGTCATTTTCCGATGCTGCCAAATGCAACCTCAATGTTTTTTGCCAGGGCGACAATGAGCACCATAAGATTGAAGCCATCTTCAAGGCTTTTGCGAAAGCCATACGGATGGCGGTGAAAAAAGATCCGATGCATGATGCACTTCCCACAACCAAAGGAATGCTTTGATACAATGAAAAACCCGGTGAGAACACCGGGTTTTTATGTCTAAAGCCTTTTTGATGGTTAAATGAGTGGTTTTGGGTTTTTCGGATGTTGGATGCGGCTTTCGGACAGTTGGATAGTTTGGTTTTTGTGTAGGAAAATTGGATTTGTTTGGTTGTAGGAATTGGAGGTTTTTCTTTTGGAAATTGGATTTGGTTTGGTTTTTCTGGATATGTTGCTCTTTCGATCAACAATACAAAGATACCTTGCCCCATGTCAATACACAAGAGCAAAACAACCCTTTTATTGGTGTTCAGTAATTACTCCCAATCCTGTTAATCTACGCAAAGAAAGTATCGTAGATCTACGATACTTTCTTAATTTCAGGGGCAATCTTCGTTGCTTCATCCATAAATCCCTGATCAATCATCCATTGGTCATTGTAAATTTTACCAACATATCTGCTGCCGTGGTCATGAAAAATACAAACCACTGTATCATCTTTTTTCAATTGCTCTTTAAGTTGCATCAATCCTTGCAAACAGCTGCCAGCACTGTATCCGCAAAAGATTCCTTCCTCTCTCGCAATCCTTCTTGCCATGATGGCACCATCCTTGTCTATTACCTGTTCAAAATGGTCAATCAAAGACATATCAAAGTTTTCAGGCACAAAGTCTTCTCCAAAACCTTCCGACACGTAGGCATGAACCTTGGTCATGTCAATCAACCCGGTATTATAGTAATGGGTCAGTAAAGATCCATAGGCATCAATCGCCCATATTTTGATGTTGGGATTCATCTGTTTAAGGAACATGGCGGTTCCAGTGATGGTTCCACCTGTGCCAGCAGTTGAAACAAGATGGGTTATTTTTCCATCCGTCTGATTCCATAGCTCTGGTCCTGTTGTTTCGTAATGTGCGAGCCTGTTGGCAAGGTTATCGTATTGGTTGGCATGAAATGCATTCGGGATTTCTTTAGCCAATCTTTGTGCAATGGAATAATAACTCCTGGGATCTTCTGGTGCAACATTGGTTGGGCAAACGATCACTTCTGCTCCCATGGCACGGAGGATGTCTGCTTTCTCCTTGGATTGTTTGTCTGTTGTCGTAAAAATGCACTTGTATCCCTTCACAACGGCGGCCAATGCCAGGCCCATTCCTGTATTGCCAGATGTACATTCAATGATGGTTCCACCGGGTTTTAATTTTCCTTCCCGCTCTGCCACTTCAATCATTTTAACAGCCATCCTGTCTTTGATGGAGTTTCCTGGATTGAAATAGTCCACCTTGGCCAGTACCTGGCAAGGAAGGGTGTTGGTGATTTTATTGATTCTTATCAATGGGGTATTCCCAATTGTTTCCAGAATATTGTTTTTGATATCCATGGTTTTTATCTTAACATGATAAATATATGCAATCTAAATTCCTCACAAGGATTTAAGGGTTTAAAACTGCTGTATCGCGGAACTGGGCAAACCCAGTTCCTATTTTTATATCTATGTGCAAATCGAATTGGTGTACTTTTGCATCATGCAGTTATCTTCCTTTTCCATTGAAGACGCCCTTTCCAACCTACAAATCAAATCACTGAACGAGATGCAGCTGGCATCCCTGGAAGCCATTAAAGCCAGTGATTCAGTGGTTTTGCTCGCGGATACGGGATCCGGTAAAACACTTGCATTTTTGTTGCCCATTGCCCAGTTATTAGACAAGGAAAGCAAGGTGAGCCAGGCAATGATCATTGTATCCTCCAGGGAATTGGCTTTGCAAATTGAACAGGTGTTCAAAAAGATGGGAACTGGATTCAAAATCACCTGCTGTTATGGCGGTCATCTGCGTGAAACAGAGGAGAACAACCTCAAGCAAGCCCCAGCCCTGGTTGTGGGTACTCCCGGAAGGCTGGCGGATCATATCAGGCGTGGGAACATCACTACGGCCCATATTGAAACCCTGGTGCTGGATGAGTTTGACAAATCCCTGGAACAGGGCTTTGAAGCAGAGATGTCATTCATTATACAATCGCTGCCCAACCTGAAAAAAAGAATGCTCACCTCTGCCACTGACGCAGTTGAAATACCAGCCTTCGTAGGGTTGAAAAATCCTGTTGAAATCAATTTTTTAACAGGGGAGAAGTCTCCGGCCCTTGCTGTTCAAATGGTCAGGAGCGCAGATGCCGACAAATTCAGCACACTGTTCAGCCTCATTTGCACATTGGGTAACCGTTCCACCATCATTTTTTGCAACCAAAGGGAAATTGTAGAGCAAGTGAGTAATTTTCTGAAAGACAAAAGCATTGTAAATGTATTTTACCATGGTGCTATGGAACAACAGGAACGCGATGTTGCCCTCTGCAAGTTCCGCAATGGCAGCTCCAATGTACTGGTGACCACTGACCTTGCTGCAAGAGGGCTGGACATTCCCAACATCCGCTACATTGTACATTTCCAGCTTCCCACCTCACAGGAATCTTTTATCCACCGCAATGGACGGACAGCCAGGATGGAGGCCAGTGGAACAGCGATTTTGTTGCTTGCACCGCAGGAAACAGTCCCCGGTTATATCGATCCTCAACCAATTGAAATTGAATTGAATGCAGATGCTGGATTGCCCGCAAAGCCTGATTGGTCAACTTTTTACATCAGTGTAGGGAAGAAAGATAAGGTCAACAAGATCGATATCGTTGGCTTTCTGACCAACAAGGGTAGGCTGAAAAAAGAAGAAATCGGGTTGATAGAAGTGAAGGATTTCTTTTCTTTTGTAGCCATTCGTAAATCAAAGGCAGGGCCTACACTCCAATTGATCAAAGAAGAAAGAATCAAAAACAAGAAGGTGAAAATTGAGGTGGCCAAGTAAAGAAAAACCCCTGAATCATTGATGATCAGGGGTTTTGTGCCCAGAACAGGAATCGAACCTGCACTACCTTGCGATAACCAGATTTTGAGTCTAGCGCGTCTACCAATTCCGCCATCTGGGCGAAGAGTGGGATGCAAATTTATTGCAACTTCTCCGTTTTAACAATAGTTATTCGAAGAAATATCATTTTCTGTCTGGAAAATGGGGTAATTTTGTGTGTCCAATCGGGGCTGACCGGTATTGACAGCGTAGATCTTTGAATGTAAGCATGCAGTGCATTGCGAATATTAGCACTTTAATCTGAATTCGAAACCAATAAAAGGCGAGAACACTCACGCCATGGCTGCCTAATCAGAGATTAGCGCACCCATTATAGCCGGCAGACGGGTTTGCCTTTACCGAGTCGCCCTGCTGAATCAAAAAAAACAAGGCTGCCTCAACCATAGGCTGTGCTGGTTGACTAAGACCATTCAGCTACGGAAACAGTTGGTTCGTTTGGCTCCTGCCGTTTCCTGACAATCAATTCCAAAATAAGCATGTAGAAAGCATTCGGCGAATATGTTTGGACGTGGGTTCGAATCCCACCAGCTCCACAAATTGTCCTTTTTGCAAAAAAATAAAGCACGATCGCGGTTCAAATCCGGGTTCGTGCTTTATTTTTATCCAATACTACATTGGCAGGATGCTTGGAGTTTGGATGCTTTTAAAGCGCATAAATGAAGTTGAATAAATTTATTTCCCATGATCAGTAAACGTTCATTTTTTTCTCGCGTAAATCCTGCCAAGTATTTGTTGTCTATCTGTTTTGTTCTTTTGTTGCAACAAGCCATCGGCCAATCAAGTCAATCCTACGATCTGGTGATTTATGGTGCTACTTCTGCAGGAATTTCTGCTGCGATACAGGGCTCCAGGATGGGTAAAAAAGTAGTTTTAATTGAACCCAGTGGTAGAATTGGAGGATTAACTTCAGGAGGGTTGGGTCAAACTGATATTGGCAACAAACAAGCCATTGGTGGATTGTCCCGCGAGTTTTATCAAAATATCAAGCAGTATTATCAGCAGTCCGAAAATTGGATTTGGCAAAAAAGAGAAACATACCGGGATGGCGGACAAACCCGGACCTCAGGCAATGAAGATGCGATGTGGACTTTTGAACCTTCAGCAGCATTGAAAGTATATAAGGCAATGTTGAGCAAAGAGGCAAATATTACGCTCGTGTACAAGCAACAATTGAACCGTAAAAATGGGGTCATAAAGTTGAAGGAATCAATCAAGTCCATTCAAATGGAAACCGGGGAAGTATACAGTGGGAAAATGTTCATTGACTGCACTTATGAGGGAGATTTGATGGCTGCAGCAGGGGTAAGCTATACCGTGGGCCGAGAATCAAACAGTCAATATGGGGAATCCTTGAATGGTGTTCAGGCCAATAAAGTGGGTTTGTCATTGCGTAAAACTGTTTCTTTGAATGGATATTACCACAATTTCATCGAAAGTGTAGATCCTTACATTGTTAAAGGGAATTCCCAAAGCGGATTGTTGCCCTTCATCAACAAAGATAAACCTGGCATTGATGGTATGGCGGACCATAAAATCCAGGCATACTGCTACCGGATGACATTGACCAATCATCCTGAAAACAGAACTCCATTTCTGAAGCCAGAAGGTTATAATGATATGGATTATGAATTGCTTTTCAGAAATTATGAGGCAGCTGATGGTTTGGTAAACAAGATGTACAATTATGGAGATCCTCTGGTACCATGGATCAATTCCGATATGCCCAACAGAAAAACTGATACCAACAATCAAAAGGGATTTTCAACAGATTTTATAGGTCAAAATTATGCTTATCCTGAGGCAACCTATGAAGAGCGATTAAACATTGCCGATCGCCATAAAAAATACCAGCAGGGCTTGATGTGGTCATTGGCCTATCACCCTCGTGTTCCAAAAGAAGTGAGGGATGTGGTCTCAAAATGGGGAATGTGCAAAGACGAATTTGAAAATGGTGATGGTTGGTCTGGCCAGTTGTATATACGGGAAGCAAGGCGCATGATCAGTGATTATGTCATGAGCCAAAAGAATTGTGAACAGTTTGAGGTTGTTCAGGATCCTGTGGGCATGGGTGCCTATGGTATGGATTCTCACAATGTTCAACGATATGTAGACCTGAATGGGTTTGTAAAGAATGAAGGCAATGTAGAAGCCCATGTGAACAGTCCTTTCCCTATCAGCTATAAATCAATTGTCCCCAAAAAAACAGAAGCAACCAATTTATTTGTTCCCGTCTGTTTGTCTGCATCTCATATCGCTTTTGGCTCTATACGGATGGAACCAGTATTTATGGTTTTGGGTCAATCTGCTGCAATTGCTGCCTGTTTGGCGATGGATAAAAATTATCGTTCACAAGAGCTGCCTTACAAGGAGTTGAAAGAGATGCTCATCAAGTATGCACAAGTGTTGGAGTAGGTGAGGTTGTAAAATTAATTTCAACATAATTTTTATTCGCTGAAGAAATAATCATGATAAGCGGATGCTAACCCTTTCTCATCAATCGAAAGGTTTTGTATCTTGTTCTCAATAAAAGTGTGTTGAAATGGATGTGAAAAGCTTTTTTGTTGAATATTTCGGGTACGTTCCCCAAATAATGGCCAAATCTCCCGGTAGGATTAATTTGATTGGTGAGCATACAGATTATAACCTTGGATTTGTATTGCCTGCTGCCATAGACAAGGCAGCTTATGTTGCCATAGCCAGGAGAGAAGATCAAATGATCAGGTTATATGCCAAAGACCTTGAAGAAGAATATCAGGTAGACATCAATCTGCTGCCGACCATCCCAGGACATTGGTCTGCGTATATACTTGGGGTAGTTGATCAACTGCGCAAGATGGGCAAACAGCACTCTGGCTTTGATTTGGTGCTCACCTGCGATGTGCCTACGGGTGCAGGCATGTCATCTTCTGCTGCAGTGGAATGCGCCACTGCATTTGCCCTCAATGCATTGTTTGATTTGCAATTGGAAAGGTTGGACCTGGTAAGAATGGCCCAAAAAGCGGAGAATGAATTTGTTGGTGTGAAGTGTGGCATCATGGACATGTTTGCCAGTGTGATGGGCAAGGATGCACAGGTGATACAATTGGATTGTAGAGACCTTTCTTATCAATATTTCCCCTTGAACCTTGGTGGTTACAAGATCGTTTTGTTTGATACAGGCGTAAAGCATTCGCTTGCAGGAGGAGAATACAATTTGCGCAGACAACAGTGTGAACAAGGTGTTGCTGTGCTCAAAGAAAGGTTTCCTGAAGTAAACAGCCTCCGGGATGCCAACCTTTCCATGCTTGATGAACAGTTTAGGTCTGCCGTTTCATCAACCGTTTACAACAGGTGTTTGTATGTGATTGAAGAAAACATCCGCCTTGAAACCGGGTGCAGGCTCTTGCTCCAAAATGATATCCAGGGATTTGGCAAACAGATGCATGGTTCGCACAAGGGGCTGAGTGAGTTGTATGAAGTCAGTTGCAAAGAGCTGGACTTTTTGGTTGACTTATCCAAACAGGAAGATGCCATTGCTGGTGCCAGAATGATGGGCGGAGGATTTGGAGGATGCACGATCAACCTGATTGAATCATCCGCTATCGAATCAATACATGAAAGATTCAGCAAACAGTACCAATCAGCCATGGGAAGGGAACTGGCAATGTATGTTATGGTTCCTTCTGAGGGATCTCAACTGATAAAATTTGATTAAATGAAATTTACTAAATCATTGGTCTGGGTGATCTGCATTTCAGTTGCATTGTTGGATTATAACAGCCCATTTGCCCAAACAATTTATGTGGCTGTTAAGGGGAATGATCAATATCCTGGAACAAAGGCCAAGCCCATTGTTTCCTTTTCAAAAGCGCAGGAACTTGTCAGGAAATCTGGCCAGAAAAATGCAAAAGTGATTTTTCTGCCTGAAAACCTTGCCCGATCTGTCGAACTGATTGAAATGAGCATTACGAAAACGTTTTCGTACAAAAAATCCTTAGATTAAACGTTTTAGTAAAATGATTTTATAAATTTATTAACTGTTTTCCTAAGACAGAGAAAACGATTTAATTGCTTATTCACTAAAACTGCTATTATGAGAAAAGGACTTTTATTAGTCACATTCCTTGCATTAATTACTACCATTGCTTTTGCACAGACGCGTAAAATCAGTGGAACGGTAACTGGAGAAAACGGTACCGTTGTTGCAGGGGCCAGCGTTACCATCAAAGGAACGTCGAAAGGTACTACAACAAGTAGTACAGGTAAAT
>Ga0209443_1000662_pt1 | contig 23062 bp, 17 predicted proteins | sample LauGreBMM110DCMD_2_FD_187571 | JGI IMG/M metagenome (GOLD analysis project Ga0209443, IMG submission 187571) | Freshwater lake microbial communities from Lake Michigan, USA - Su13.BD.MM110.DCMD (SPAdes) (version 2) | ecosystem: Environmental > Aquatic > Freshwater > Lake | place: Lake Michigan... | reverse complement strand
AATAACTTTCGCACAAACCGAGAGATTTATTGGTGATTTTACCAAAGTTACCAGTTTTGATAAAATTGACGTTTTACTACTTTCAGGAACCGAAAATAAAGTAATTTTAAACGGCACTAATTCAGAAGAAGTTGAATTAGTAAATAAAAATGGCGAATTAAAAATCAGAATGCCATTTGCAAAAATGTTAAGCGGTGATGCTGTTTCGGTAACAGTTTATTTTAAAAAAATAAACGCTGTGGAAGCTAATGAAGGAAGTCGAGTTACTTCAAAAGATGCAATTGCTTCGGTTAATTTTGATATCATTTGCAAGGAAGGTTCCGAAGTTAAACTTACCAATTTACAAGCAGACAGATTACAAGTTCGTGTTTCGCAAGGAAGTATTGTAACGGTTATTGGTACAGTAAAAAATCAAGATATTTTATCCAATTCGGGAGGGAAATATGATGGTCAAGATTGTAAAACAGAACAAACTGTTGTAACAGTAAATGCTGGTGGAATAGCCCATGTGTTCGCAACTGAATTAATAGAGGCAAAAACAAGAGCAGGTGGTGAAATCATTATTTATGGAAAACCAAAACAAATCAACGAAAAGAAAATTGCTGGAGGAACTATTGAACAAGCAAAATAATAGTAATAAGTTTTCCGTTTTTAGTTGGTAGAATTTTTTGTAAATTCGTACTTTATTAAAAACACTGAACATTAATAACTGAATACTTACCACTTGATTTTACAAGACATTTTAGCTGCTATTCCTTGGGGTTTTCTACTCGCTATTTCCATTGGCCCTGGTTTTTTTATTTTACTTGAAACCAGTATTACCAAAGGATTTAAAGCGGCTTTTACGTTAGATTGTGGTATTATATTTAGTGATATTATTTTTATTTTAATTGCTTATTTTGCTTCCAATCAAATTTTAGCTCAATTTAAAGACAATCCAAATTTATATATTGTTGGTGGATTAATTATGTCGGTTTATGGACTAATTTCTTATATCCAATTAAGGAAAAAATTTGTAATTGACGAGGAAAGAGATATCGATGATATTCCTAAAAACAACTATTTAGGGTTGTTTTTTAAAGGGTTTTTCTTAAATATTATTAATGTTGGAATATTAGGTTTTTGGATGATGGTGATTATAACTCAAGGACCAAGATTACAAATGATTCCTTTTCGAGTTTTTACTTTTTTTTCTGCCACTTTGTTTTTTTACTTAGTTATAGATGTAGCAAAAATTATCTTAGCAAAGCAATTGAAACATAGACTAACCCCTGTAAATATTTATAAAATTAAAAGAGTAATTAGTTTTATATTAATAATATTTGGCGTGTTCTTTTTGCTGCAAGGAGTTTTTCCTAGCTTTAAAGAGAAAGTGGTTAACGAAATAGAAGAAAAAAGATAATTAATTTTTATAAAAAAAAGAGCTGCTATTTCTAGCAACTCTTTTGAGGCAACGTCTAGATTCGAAATATTCTTTAATTAATTTTTTCAAAAATTATCCCATAAAAAAACCTCCTAATTTCTTAGAAGGTTTCAGAGGCATCGTCCGGATTCGAACCGGAGTAGACGGTTTTGCAGACCGGTGCCTAGCCGCTCGGCCACGACGCCATTATTTAAACGGACTGCAAATGTATACAAAAAGTTTAAAATATGTAAGAATTAATTTAAAATTTAAATCAATTAATAAGAACTAATTTCTAAACTCTTCCATTTCAATTGTTACCGCTTCAACATCACCGCCAATAGGTGGATTTAATTTTGAAACACCAAGTTTAATTCTAGATACCGACGGAATTTCAGTAAAACATCTTGTAATAATTCGGTTTCCAACATGTTCTAATAATTTAGAACGAATAGCCATTTCTTCCACAACAATTTTATTTAATAAAACATAATCAATAGTGTCTGATAATTCATCGGTTTGAGAAGATTTTCTCAAATCGGTTTTTACTTCTAAGTCTACTCTGTAATCAGACCCTATTTTTTCTTCTTCGACTAAACACCCATGATATGAAAAGGTTCTAATGTTTTGTAATTTAATTATTCCCATAAAATTTTAGTTTCAAGTTTGAGGTTTTTTAGTTTTAATCGTTTTTGTTTATTCAAAGTTACATAAAACCTCATACTTTTAAACTTGAAACCTGAAACATTTTCTATCTTTGCATAAAAGAAAGAAAAACAATGTCAAAAGAAGAGAAATCATTGAATTTTATAGAGCAAATTATCGAAGACGATTTAAAAAATGGTTTATCAAAAGATAAATTGCGTTTTCGTTTTCCACCAGAACCAAATGGGTATTTGCACGTGGGTCATGCAAGTGCTATTTGTTTAAATTTTGGCCTAGGCTCCGATTATAAAGCTCCTGTAAATTTACGTTTTGACGACACAAACCCTTCAAAAGAAGAGCAAGAATATGTTGACGCAATCAAGCGTGATGTAGAGTGGTTGGGTTTTAAATGGGATAAGGAATGTTATGCTTCAGATTATTTCCAACAATTATATGATTGGGCAGTAGAATTAATCAAAAAAGATAAAGCCTACGTTGACAGTCAAACTTCGGAAGAAATGGCACAACAAAAAGGAACTCCTACGCAACCTGGAACTAATTCTCCATTTAGAAATCGTTCTATCGAAGAGAATTTAGATTTATTTACACGAATGAAAAAAGGAGAATTTGAAAAAGGAACTCATGTTTTACGTGCAAAAATTTCTATGGGCGCTAACAATATGTTGATGCGTGATCCAATTATTTACCGCATCATGCACGCGCATCATCACCGCACAGGAAACGATTGGTGTATTTATCCAATGTACGATTGGGCGCATGGTGAAAGCGATTATTTAGAGCAAATTTCTCATTCATTTTGTACGCTTGAATTCTTGCCACACCGTGAATTATACGATTGGTTTTTGAATCAAATTTATGACCCATCAAAAGTACGTCCAAAACAAAGAGAATTTGCGCGTAGAAATTTATCACACACGGTTGTTTCTAAACGTAAATTATTGCAATTAGTTGAAGATAAACATGTTACAAGCTGGGATGATCCTCGTATGAGCACCATTTCTGGGATGAGAAGACGTGGTTATACACCTAATTCTATCGTAAATTTTGCCAATACAATTGGAATTGCAAAACGCGATAATTTAATTGATGTTTCACTTTTAGAATTTTGTGTGCGTGAAGATTTAAACAAAATTGCACCTCGTGTAATGGCGGTTTTAGATCCTGTAAAATTAGTAATCACGAATTATCCAGAAGGTCAAGAAGAATTTCTGGAAGCTGAAAATAACCCAGAAGAGGAAGTAATGACTTATAGAAAAGTGCCTTTTTCTAAAGAATTATACATTGAAAGAGAAGATTTTCAAGAAGAAGCACACAAGAAATTTTTCCGTTTAACATTAGGGACTGAAGTACGTTTGAAAAACGCCTATATCATTAAAGGGGAATCAGTTATAAAAGATGAAAATGGAAAAATTACCGAAATTCATGCTACTTACGACGTAGATTCAAAATCGGGAAGCGGTTCAGAAGCTAGTCAAAGAAAGGTAAAAGGAACCATTCATTGGGTTTCAATTCCGCACGCAAAAGAAGCAGAAGTTCGTGTGTATGACAGATTATTCACTAATGAAAGTCCAGATAAAGACAAAGAAGTTGATTTTAAAGAATTCATCAATCCAAATTCATTAAAAGTAATTACCGGTTATGTAGAACCAAGTTTAGTTACTTCAAAAGAATTGGATCATTTTCAATTTCAACGCTTAGGTTATTTTTGCGTAGACAGAGATTCTTCCGCAGAAAAATTAGTGTTCAATAAAACCGTTGGATTAAGAGATACTTGGGCAAAAATTTCAGAACAATAAAAAAACCACCAATTGTAAAATTGGTGGTTTTTGAATATTTATTTTTTTATTACGCTTCGCTAGTATCACTCGGATTATAATCCGTTGATGTGTGATCATTTTTTTTCTTAGCGCGTTTAGGTTGATTTTTCATCGTTTCCCCAATTTGATTACTTGCTGTAAAACTCGCTACCATATTATTTAACATATCACTTCCAGCTTGTGGAGAGTTTGGTAACAAAATTAAGTTTGAATTAGTATCGGCTCCAATAGCTTGTAAAGTATCATAATGTTGTGTAACCACAATTAATGCCGAAGCTTCTTGCGAATTTATACCAACATTGTTCAACACTTCTACGCTTTCTACTAAACCTCTTGCAATTTCTCTTCGTTGGTCTGCGATACCTTGTCCTTGTAGTTTTTTACTTTCTGCTTCTGCTTTCGCTTTGGCTACAATTCTAATGCGTTGCGCTTCCGATTCAAATTCTGCAGCCGTTTTTTCTCTATCGGCAGCATTAATTCTATTCATCGCATTTTTAACTTGAATATCTGGATCGATATCGGTTACCAAAGTATTGATAATATCGTATCCGTAAGTGGTCATAGATTCGTTTAATTCACGTTTTACTGCAATTGCAATGTCGTCTTTTCTTAAAAACACATCATCTAAAATTAATTTTGGAACTTCGGCACGCACCACATCAAACACATAAGCCGTAATTTGATCGTGTGGATATTCTAATTTGTAAAATGCTTCATACACTTTGCTTTGAATTACGTTAAACTGAACCGAAACTTTCATTTTAATAAAAACGTTGTCTTTTGTTTTTGTTTCAATAATAACGTCTAATTGTTGAATTCTAAGGTTTACTCTTCCGGCAACTCTATCTATTACTGGAATTTTTAATTGTAAACCAGAACTCCTAATGCTTGTAAATTTTCCAAATCGCTCAATAACAACTGCGGTTTGTTGTTTTACGGTAAAAAAAGAAGAGAAAAAAATTACCAATCCAATACCAAGGAAAGGAATAAGGGCTAGTTCCATAATTGTTTGTTTTAAGTTTAGTGATTATACGTGGAGTTTTGTAAAAAGTTACAAAAAAACCTCCAATTGGAGGTTTTATATTTATAAGGTTTGAATGGCTTTCTCTATTCGTTTGATGGTTTCTGTTTTACCAATCATTTCAATAATGTCAAACAAATGTGGTCCTTTTAATGCGCCTACTAAACTCAATCGAAGCGGTTGCATTACTTTTCCCATTCCTATTTCATTCGTCGTCATCCAGTTTTTCAATTCGTTTTCAATGGTAACCGAAGTAAAATCTTCAATTTTATTTAATTCAGCAATAACTTGTTGCATTAAAACCGGTGTTTCCTCTTTCCAGTTTTTAGCTGCTTTTTCGTCGTATGAACTTGGTGCTTCAAAGAAATAATCGGCTAAATCCCAAAATTCATTCACAAAATGCGCTCTTTCTTTAATCATCGACACAATCTTTGTCATTTCGACGAAGGAGAAATCACATTTTCCTAATTTTTTAATCACATCTTTTTCAAAAGCTTTTGCTAAACTTTCATCCGTTTGTTTTTGTAAGTATTGATGATTAAACCATTTATTTTTCTCTGGATCAAACTTGGCTCCCGCTTTATGAATTCGGTTTAAATCAAATTTTTCTACCAATTCATCTAACGAGAAAATTTCTTGTTCGGTGCCGTCATTCCAACCCAATAAAGCTAAAAAGTTGATTACCGCTTCTGGGAAAAATCCGTTTTCTCTATATCCTGAAGAAGTGCCTTCATCCGTTTTCCATTCCAAAGGAAACACAGGAAATCCCATTTTATCACCATCTCGTTTGCTTAATTTTCCGTTGCCAATAGGTTTTAAAATCAAAGGTAAATGTGCAAATTCTGGTGCGTTCCAACCAAATGCTTTGTATAATAAAACGTGTAATGGCATTGATGGCAACCATTCTTCGCCGCGAATTACGTGGGAAGTTTCCATTAAATGATCATCTACGATATTCGCTAAATGATACGTTGGCATACCATCTGATTTAAATAAAACTTTATCGTCTAATAAATTTGTGTCAAATTTTATGTCACCACGAATGATGTCTTTCAATTCCAAAAGTTCATTTACAGGCGTTTTAAAACGAATAACATACTGTTCGCCAGACGCAATTCTTTCTGTTACTTTTTCACGAGAAACCGTTAATGAATTATCCAACTGTTCTCTAACCGAATGATTATAAATAAACGTTTTTCCAGCTGCTTCTGCTTCTTTTCGCATCGCATCTAAGCTTTCTGCTGTATCAAATGCATAATAAGCCCAACCAGAATTTATCAGTTGGTCAGCATATTGTTGGTACATCGCTTTTCGTTCACTTTGACGATAAGGCCCAAATTTTTCATTCTTTCCTACGGTTTCATCTGGAGCAATTCCTAACCATTCTAAAGCTTCAAAAATATAAGCTTCTGCTCCAGGAACAAAACGCGTTTGATCGGTATCTTCTATCCGTAAATAAAAAGTTCCTCCATGTTTTTTGGCAAACAAATAATTAAATAATGCGGTTCTTACTCCACCTATATGTAATGGCCCTGTTGGACTTGGCGCAAATCTTACTCTTACAGACATTTCATTAAATTTTAGGCAAAGATACAATTTGAATTTTGATTTTGTGGATGATGGAAGTTGGAAGTTGGATGATGGAAGTAAAAATGAAACCCAAATGCAAACCACAAATATTAACTTTCATTAAAAAACCTATTGACTAATCTAGTTAGATGTTGTAATTTTATCGGTTATAAACAACAAGTCAACAAATTTGGAGGCAAAAAACATTATTTTCGATAAACTCGAAAGATTTATCAAAAAGTTTTATACTAATGAACTTATAAAAGGAATCATTCTTTTTATCGGATTAGGCTTGTTATATTTCATTGTTACCTTATTGATTGAATACTTTTTATGGTTGCCAACCTCTGGAAGAACTATTTTATTTTGGCTGTTTGTTGTGGTTGAATTGTTTTTGTTGATTCGATTTATTGTGTTCCCGTTGTTCAAGTTATTTAAATTACAACAAGGACTTAACTATAAACAGGCATCAGCTATCATTGGCAATCATTTTTCGGAAGTGCAAGATAAGTTGTTGAACTTTTTACAATTATTAGATCAAAACCAAACTTCCGAATTATTAGCAGCATCTATAGAACAAAAAGCCGCCTCATTTCAACCGATTCCGTTTTCAAACGCTATAAATTTTGCTAAAAATAAAAAGTTTTTACCCTATACCATTGTGCCTATACTGCTTTTAATTTTGTTTTTTGTAACCGGAAATTCTTCAGTAATATCAAGCAGTTTTTCTCGAGTTGTAAATTACAAAACAAAATATGCGCCACCAGCACCTTTTGAGTTTGTGGTTTTGAACACTTCATTAACGAGTCAACAAAACACCGATTTTATTTTACAAGTTAAAACAAAAGGGTCAGTAATTCCAGAAAATGTAGTTATTCAAATAGGATCCGAAGAATATTTTCTACAGAATACCAAACCGGGTTTTTTTGAATATACGTTTTCAAAATTATCAAAGGATGTTGTTTTTTCGCTTCAAGCTAATGGATTAAACTCTAAAGAATATCAAATTAAAGTAATTGACGTGCCTACGATTACTGACTTTAAAATGATTTTGAACTATCCTTCTTATTTAGGAAAAAAACCAGAAACAATTCAAGGATCTGGAAACGCCTTAGTACCTGAAGGAACTATTATCAATTGGAAAATAAATGCTGTTGCAACGGATAAAATTCTTTTAAAAACAGGTAGTCAAATTAGTCCGTTTGCACTTAAATCTAATAAGTTTTCTATTACCAGAAAAATTGTAGACCAATTAAACTATGAGGTAATTACGTCCAACCGAAAAATTACTGAATTTGAAAAGTTAGGTTATCAAATTTCTATTATCAAAGACCAATTTCCTGTAATTTCAGTTCAAACCGCACCTGATTCGCTTAAATTGAAAACCAAAGTGATTTTAGGTCAAATTTCTGACGATCACGGTTTATCAAAATTACAAGTGGTTTTTTATCCTAAGGACAATCCAAAAGCCATTCGTAAAGCAAACTTATCTATAAAAAAACAAGCGGTAGATCAATTTATCTACTCGTTTCCAAACGGGTTAGTAATTGATAAGGGTTTAAATTATGAATATTACTTTGAAGTGTTTGATAATGATGTAGTTAATAATTTTAAAAGCACAAAATCGGCTGTTTTTATACATTATGAATTTACCGACGAACAAAAAGAAGATCAACAACTTAAAGAGCAAAACGAAAACATAAACAGTTTAGAAAAATCGCTGCACAATCAAGACAAACAAATGGCAGAACTTGAAAAGCTGCGAAAGATAAATAAAGAGAAATCCAATTTAGATTTTAAAGATCAGAAAAAAGTAGAAGATTTTATCAAGCGTCAAAAACAACAAGACGAAATGATGAAAGAATTTACTAAAAAGCTATCGGAAAATTTAGAAGAGTTTAATCCTAAGAAACAAGATAAAGAAAAAGAAGAACTACTTCGAAGATTAGAAGAGGCTGAAAAACAATCGGATAAAACCGAAAAATTACTTAAAGAACTAGAAGAGCTTTCAAAGAAATTAGAAAAAGAAGAGCTTTTTGATAAAGCCGATAAGTTAAAGCAAAACGCAAAAAATCAACAGCAAAATTTGGAGCAATTGGTAGAATTAACCAAACGTTTTTATGTGGAAAAAAAGGCCGAACAATTAGCCGATAAACTTGATAAACTATCAGATAAACAAGAAAAATTAGCCAAAAGCGAAAATGAAAATACTGCAGAAAAACAATCGGATATTAACGAAGCTTTTAAAGACATTCAAAAGGAGCTTCAGGATTTAGACCAAGAAAATAAAGATTTAAAAGATCCGCTGGACATTCCAAACGATAAGAATGAACAAGAAGATGTGAAAAAAGATCTTCAAAAGGCAGCAGATGAGTTGAACAAACAACAGCCTAAAAAAGCGCAACCTAAGCAAAAATCGGCAGCAGCTAAAATGAAAGAAATGAGTCAAAAAATGGCTCAAGCTATGGATTCGGGCGAAATGGAGCAAATGCAAGAAGACGCAAAGTTACTCCGACAAATTTTAGATAATTTGCTTGCCTTTTCATTTGATCAAGAACGATTAATTAAAACCACAAACACAGCGCAAACACGTTCTTTAGAACTAAATAAAGTCCTTAAAAAACAACAAGATTTAAAACAACAATTTAAACATGTTGATGATAGTTTATTTGCTGTTTCCTCAAGAAACCCGCGCATTACCGAAATCATTTTAAAAGAATTGAGCGATGTGCATTACAATTTAGATAAAACATTAGAATCTTTAGCCGATAACAACATTTCTAAAGGAGCATCACATCAACAATACACACTTACAGCAGCTAATCGTTTGGCCGATTTTTTAAGTAACGTGCAAAGCCAAATGAATATGGACATGCAAGGACAAGGACAAGGAAAACCAAAACCAGGAAAAGGACAGGGCTCTGGAATGCAATTACCAGACATTATCAAGAAGCAAGAAGGGTTAGGTGAAAAAATGAAGGACGGCATGAAACCGGGCGACAAACCCGGAAATAAGCCCGGTGAAGGACAAAAAAGCAGCAAAGACGGTAAAGACGGCAAAGGAGCTTCTGGAGATGGAAATCAAGAAGGTGAAAACGGATCAGAAGGGAATGCGGGTAAAGTCTTAGAGATATTGAAAGAGCAAAGACAACTTCGCGATGCTTTGCAGAAGGCACTTGAGAAGGAAGGCATGATGAACCAAGGTATGGATGCGTTACAACAAATGAAAGAAATTGAAAAGCAGCTAATCAAAAAAGGTTTTAAAAACGAAGTGCTTCAAAAAATGCTAAATTTAAAACACGAACTTTTAAAGCTTGAGACAGCCATTCAACAACAAGGAGAAGACACTAAGCGACAGTCAAAAACCAATGATAAGAGTTTTAACAATACTGCCGCTCCTCTATCAAAAGAATTAAAAGAATATATTAATAGTGTTGAAATATTAAACAGACAAAGCTTACCTTTGCAACCCAATTTTAATCAGAAAGTTCAAAACTATTTTAAAAAAGATGATTAGTTTTAATTACGAAACAGATTTTACCCTTGACAACGAATCAATCTATAAAGATTGGATTTTCAGAATTGTTGATTCTGAAGGATTCGAATTAGGTGAGATCAATTATATATTTTGTGATGACGAATATTTACATAAAATAAATGTTGAATATTTAAATCACGACACCCTAACCGATATTATTAGTTTTGATTATTCTGTAGGAAATATATTACAAGGTGATATCTTTATTTCAACAGAAAGAGTTTCCGACAACGCGAAGGATTTTAGGGTTGTTTTTGATGAAGAATTAAAGCGCGTTATGTCTCACGGAGTTTTGCATTATTGCGGATATAAAGACAAATCTACAGCAGACGAAGCGATAATGCGTTCCAAAGAAGATGAAAAAATTGCAATGTTTCACGTGGAACAATAAATAATGAAGATAATTTAATATGTTTCACGTGGAACATAAAAAATAAAATAAAATGTTTCTAAATCAATATGATGTAATTGTTGTGGGCGCTGGACATGCCGGTTGTGAAGCTGCTGCTGCTGCTGCAAACATGGGTTGTTCAACACTATTGGTAACAATGAACTTGCAGAACATTGCTCAAATGTCTTGCAACCCAGCGATGGGAGGAATTGCAAAAGGACAAATTGTAAGAGAAATTGACGCGCTGGGCGGTTCTTCAGGCATTGTTTCAGACAAGACGGCCATTCAGTTTAAAATGTTGAATAAATCAAAAGGTCCGGCAATGTGGTCGCCTCGAGTTCAATCTGACAGAATGCGCTTTTCAGATGAATGGCGTAGCATGTTGGAGAACACACCTAATCTTGATTTTTACCAAGAGATGGTTGCGGGATTACTTTCGGAAAATGGTAAAATTACGGGTGTTAAAACATCTTTAGGAATGGAGATTAAAGCTAAATCGGTAGTATTGACTAACGGCACATTTCTTAATGGTTTAATTCACATTGGAGAGAAACAGTTTGGTGGCGGTCGCGCAGGAGAAAGCGCCTCTTTTGGAATCACCGAAGATTTAGTACAACTTGGTTTTGAATCAGGAAGAATGAAGACAGGAACTCCACCTCGTGTTGATGGCCGTTCGTTAGATTTTTCTAAAATGACTGAGCAACCTGGAGACGAATCACCCGAAAAATTTTCTTATACAAATCTTACTGCTCCATTAAAAACACAGCGGTCATGTTGGATGTCATATACATCGTTAGAAGTGCACGATATTTTACGCGAAGGTTTTGATAGAAGTCCAATGTTTAACGGTAGGATTAAAAGTATTGGACCAAGATATTGCCCTTCCATTGAAGACAAAATTAACCGTTTTGCCGACAAAGAAAGACACCAACTTTTTGTGGAACCAGAAGGTTGGACAACTTGTGAATATTACATCAACGGTTTTTCAACTTCTTTGCCAGAAGATATTCAATTTAAAGCTTTACGTTCGGTTGCAGGATTTGAAAATGTAAAGTTTTTCAGGCCAGGATACGCCATTGAATATGATTACTTCCCCCCTACACAGTTGCAACACACTTTAGAAACTAAATTAGTAGAAGGTTTGTATTTTGCAGGTCAAATCAACGGAACTACTGGTTATGAAGAAGCGGCTTCTCAAGGATTAATGGCTGGAATTAATGCGGCTTTAAAAGTTCAAAATCGAGAACCATTTATATTAAAAAGAGACGAAGCTTATATCGGAGTTTTAATCGATGATTTGATTACAAAAGGAACTGAAGAACCATACCGAATGTTTACTTCTCGTGCCGAATATAGAACCTTACTTCGTCAAGATAATGCTGATTTTAGATTAACGCCAAAAGCATTCGAAATTGGTTTAGCTAAGGAAGATCGTTTGATTCGAATGGAACAAAAATTTGCCCAATCAGATGCAATGGTAAATTTCTTTAAAGAAACAAGTTTAAAACCCGAAGAAGCAAATCCCATCTTAGAAGCGAAAGGGTCAGCACCTATGAACCAACCTGATAAAATGTTTAAAGTGTTCTCTCGTCCGCAATTAGATTTAGAAGATTTTAGAAAATTTAGTAAAGTTGCTGCCTACATTGAGGAGCATGATTTAGATCAAGAAGTAGTTGAACAGGCAGAAATTCAAGTTAAATATTCGGGCTATATCGAAAAGGAAAAAAACAACGCCGATAAGTTAACTCGTTTGGAAGACATGATTATTCCAGATAATTTCAATTTTGATAATATCCAATCGATTTCAATAGAGGCCAAACAAAAATTAAATAAAATCCGACCAAGAACAATTGCACAGGCTTCACGAATTAGTGGTGTTTCGCCGAGCGATGTTTCAGTTTTGTTGATATATATGGGTAGATAGTCTCAGTATTCAGTCACGGTTTTCAGTTTTTTGTTTTACTGCGACTGAACACCGCGACTGAACACTAAATATGTTTCACGTGAAACAACTTTGTAAACCCTAATAAAATAAGCTAGTACCATAAAATAAAATAAATGAATTTTTTAGAAGATAAGTGTTTTATTACCGTTAAAGATTTTTCAGTTTCAGGAGAATCTTTTTCCTTGTTGTTAAATGAAGAATACCAAATTTTAAAGACACACCCACAACCCACTTTAGATAAACTAGGTGCCTATTACGAATTTGAAGATTATATTTCGCATACCGATGGAAAGCGAACATTCTTTGAAAAAATGTATCATTTTATTAAAAGAAAAGCCATTCGTGATAAAGTGAACTTAATTAATTCGCATCAAACATCGAAAGGAAAAATTTTAGATATTGGTGCTGGAACGGGAGATTTTCTTTTAGAGTGCAAAAACCAGAATTGGGATATTTTAGGAATTGAACCTAATGAAAAAGCAAAAGTTACTGCATTTGGAAAAGGGATAAAAATTGGAGACACCATCGAACAATTAGAAAGCAATTCGTTTGATGTAATTACCATGTGGCATGTTTTAGAACACGTTCCAGATGTAGAACATCAAGTTGCCGAATTAAAACGATTATTGAAACCATCTGGAACAATTATTATAGCGGTTCCTAATTTTAAATCGTATGATGCAATGTATTATAAATCAAATTGGGCGGCTTATGATGTGCCAAGACATTTATGGCATTTCTCTAAAATAGCTATTGAAAAATTATTTGATAAACAAAACATTAATTTAATAGAAGTAAAACCAATGTGGTTTGATAGTTTTTATGTATCGCTTTTATCTGAAAAACACAAATCAGGAAAAATGAATTTTGTTTCAGGTTTTTTAATCGGTTTTATTTCAAATCTTGTTGGAATTTTTAAAAATGAATATTCATCGCATATTTACATCTTAAAAAACAAATGATTCGCGTTTTTAAGCGATTTAAGCGATTTTTATCCACAAGACAACTATTCAGTTCAAGAAAATTAGTTTTTCGCTTTAAGTAATTCCAATAAAGCCGTTTTTTATAATTCAAAACTATCATAATTAAAGTTCATGATAAGAATTACTTATACTGCATTAAAAAATAAAAAAACGAACAAATTTGCAACTTGACAACTTATTATTACATTTACAAAAAATTATAATTATTTACACCAAGATGAAAAAAGCCATTTTAATTTTAGCCGTTGCATTAAGCCTTTTTGCTTGTAACAAAAATGAAGGAAAATCAGGAAGTTTAAAAACAGCTTATATTGATACCGCAGAGATTTTAGAAAAATATGATAAATTCAAAGCAGAAGACGATAAATTCAAAGTAAAGTCTGAAGAAATGGGTCGACCATTAGAAGCTAAAGTAAGAGCTTTTCAAGCTGAGGCGCAAAGTTTCCGTCAAAACGCTCAAGTAAAAGGTCCTCAATGGGCACAACAAAAAGGTGCTGAACTTTCTCAAAGAGAACAACAATTAGGTGTTGAGCAAGATGCCTTATTACAACAATTACAACAAGAAGGCGGCGTTTTGAGAGATTCTATTATTAAAGAAGTAAAAGTTTTTATCAAAGAATACGGCAAAAAGAAAGGGTATGACTATGTTTATGGAACAGGTGATGCCGCTACAATTTTATATGCTAAAGACACTTATAATATTACGAAAGATGTTTTAAAAGAGTTGAATGACAATTACAAAGCATCGGATAATAAATCGGAAAAAACAGAAGATAAAAAATAACATCAAGTCCTGAGCAATCAGGACTTTTTTATTTCTAATGGTTTCGCTATATTTGTTTTTTAAATTTACGCCACATGGAACCATTATCAGCCGCCGCACATTACACCCTGCGATTTATTAATCAAACCAATAAATCAATCTTTCTCACCGGTAAAGCAGGAACCGGAAAAACCACACTTCTTAAAGAAATTATTGCTACAACACACAAAAACACTGTGGTTGTTGCGCCCACAGGAATAGCTGCCTTAAACGCAAATGGCGTTACAATTCATTCGATGTTTCAGTTGCCTTTTGCTGCTTTTATCCCCGATAATAAGCAACTGCCACATTTTTCAGATACTGTAAAATTTGAGAATCGCGATTCGTTAGGCCGTCATTTTAAGATGAACAATGTAAAACGTTCTGTAATTCGAAATATGGAATTGTTGATTATTGATGAAGTTTCAATGCTTCGCGCCGATGTATTAGATGCCATTGACTTTATGATGCGAAAAGTGAGAAGAAACGAACGCCCTTTTGGCGGAACACAAGTGCTTTTTATTGGCGATTTATTGCAATTGCCACCCGTCGTAAAAAATGAAGAATGGGAAATGCTAAAAAAGTATTACCGAGGCATGTTCTTTTTCCATTCGCATATTATGCAACAATATCCGCCATTATATATTGAATTGGATAAGATTTTCCGTCAAACAGATTCCGAATTTATTGCTGTTTTAAATAATTTAAGACTCAATAAAATCACTTCCAATGATGTGCAACTTCTTAATCAGTTTGTGCAGCCTAATTTTGATCTGAAGAAACATAAAGGTTTTATCATTTTAACCACTCATAACGCTAAAGCAGATACAATAAACGCTCAGTCATTACAAGATTTAGAAGGAAAACAATTCACTTATTTTCCTGAAATTACGGATGATTTTCCGGAAAAAATATTTCCATTAGACGAACACTTACAATTAAAAGTTGGCGCTCAAGTCATGTTTGTTAAAAACGATTTGAATTTTGAAAAGCAGTATTACAATGGTAAAATGGGCGTGATCAAATCGTTAACCGAAAAGGAAATTTTTGTTCATTTTCCTGAAGAAAAAAAGACCATCGAAGTAGAACGCTACGAATGGCAAAATATTCGCTATAAAGTAAACGAAAATACAAAAGAAATAGAAGAAGAAGTTATCGGAACTTTTGTCCATTACCCTATTAAATTAGCTTGGGCAATCACGGTGCATAAAAGTCAAGGCTTAACATTTGACAAAGCTGCGCTCGATGTGTCGCAAGTTTTTGCGCCCGGACAAGCATATGTTGCCTTATCGCGTTTACGCTCATTAAAAGGGCTGGTTTTGCTTTCTCCATTGCAAATGAACGGAATTTCTAGCGATGTAGAAGTGCTTAATTATGCAGAAAACAAAGCTTCTGAAGAAATCTTACAACATTCATTAGCCAAAGAAACACAAGTTTTTTGGTTAAATACACTTATTAATGCATTCGATTTCAAAGAATTAGTACAAGAATGGCGCAATCATTTGTTTAGTTATAATGCCGAAGCGCCAAAATCACCAAAAACTAAGCATAACGATTGGGCAAAAATTCAACAGCAAAATATAGAAGAACTTCTAGCGCCTTCTGTTAAATTTACGGCACAATTACATAAAATTTTTTCGGAAGAACCTCTTGATATTAATTTTATAAAAGAACGATGCGACGCAGCTTATCAATATTTTTTTAAAACGCTAGACACTATTGCCGAAGAATTATTGTTAAAAATTGAAGAAGTAAAACGAACTAAAAAAGTAAAAGCATTTTATGACGAATTATTGGTGTTTGAAGAGCTTCAAATCAAAGCGATTTTACAACTCAAAAAGGCAAAAACACTAACAAATATCATCGTCGAAGGAAAAGAAATTTCAAAGAAAAATTTAATTTCGGAGGATATTAGCGCCTACAAAATCAATAAGTTAGTAGTTGTGGCTGAACGTTTTAGAATTTCTCATACCGCTTTAGTGGAAGATGACGGAGAGGTTTCATATTACACCGATTCGAAGAAGAAAAAAACAAAAGAGCCGAAAAAAACTACCTACGAAGATACCTTGGAATTGTGGAAACAAAACCTATCGATTTATGAAATTGCAAAACAACGAAAGCTAACGCCACAAACAATTTACAACCATTTTGCAAAGTTAATTCAAATGGAAATCGTGCAACTTTCAGACATTTTACCTAAAGATAAAATTTCTGATTTAAGAGCGGCTTTTAAAGCTTTTAAAGGTGAAAGTTTAGGTGATTTAAAAGAAATTCACGGGGATAAATTTTCTTGGGACGAGTTAAAATTGTATAAAGCGAGTTTAAACAATTAACTCAATAAAAACACCGCTAAAACCGCCGGAATAAAGTAAATCACAATAGTTCTTGCGCCATCATAATCTTTAGCTAAACGTTGACCGAAAAGCAAAAAAAGTAACGTAACGCAAGAAATAATTGCACCATAATAACCCAAACCTTTAGTAACGGGTTGTTGTACAAAAAGTTGAATGATTCCAGAAACGCACAAAACACCAGCAACAATTTCTAAAAGAAGTACAATCATTAATGCTTGTGGAACTTGTTTGGCTAAAACGGTAGTTGCAAAATGACTTTTTAGCCATTCAACGTTTCCTTTCCAGTCTTTAATTTTATCATAACCAGACTGTAAAAAAGTAATTGCTAATAAGGCCAAGACTAAAATAGGTGCAGCATCTGTCATAATTAAGTATTTTTATGAATTAATCGAGTTAATTTTATAGATAAATCGGTTAAAATAATTTTACTATTTCCATTTCTTTCAATGTGGTAAATAGCATCTTCTAATTCTTTGTAAATATCGTTAATATTTGCACCATTTACAAACGGAGCAAATTTTTCCAATTCAAATTTTGGCACGTTTGTTTCCAAGAAAACCAAATCGTTTGCCTGATAATTAAGCAATAATGCTTGTCTAAAGAAGTGAATGCAATAGTGTAAAAATTGTTTTTGAGTTTCTCTTCCGGTAGCAGCAATATTTTCACTCCAAGCAATTAAATCGTTTATAGCAGCAGCATTTCCTTTTGCTCTAAAAGCGCTTCTCACCCACTCTACAAACCATTCGTCAAACGGAAATTCATCGTCTTCTTTTCTAAGAATATGTAATGCTTTATTGTAATTTCCTTCGCTTTGATGTGCGATTTTTTTAGCCACTTGTGGATCACAATTTTCACGTGAAACCAATGCTTCAGCAATAACGCTTTCGCTCAAGCCAATAAAATCAATTACTTGACAGCGCGATAAAATCGTTTGCAACATGTCGCTGGTGCTTTCGGAAATTAAAATAAAAACCGTTTTAGCAGGCGGTTCTTCAAGAAGTTTTAGCAATTTATTTGCCGATGGACCATTCATTTTATCGGCCATCCAAACAATCATTACTTTGTACCCGCCTTCGTAGGCTTTTAATGCCAATTTTTTATTGATTTCTGTAGCTTCATCAACACCAATTAAGCCTTGCTTATTCTGAATCCCTAGATTTTTTAACCAATCAAATAAGTTTCCGTAAGGTGATTCCGTTAAAAATTGACGCCATTCTGTTAAGAAATTATCACTAATAGCATGGCTTTTAATACTGTCTGTGGTTGCAACCGGAAAAACAAAATGTAAATCGGGATGTGAAAAATGCTCAAATTTTAGATTGCAAGCCGTGTTTTCACCAACGTTTTCTCCACCAACATTGTTACACAAAATATATTGTGCATACGCAATTGCCATAGGAAGAGTGCCAGAACCTTCCGGACCTACAAAAAGTTGAGCATGCGGAATTCTTCCTGCCTCAGCACTTTTTGTGAGATGGTTTTTAATGTGATCTTGACCTAAAATTTCCTTAAAAAGCATACAACAAACCTAATCAAAATTTCCTGAATTGTAAACGAATCCATATAAAAAATCAAAATTGGAAAGTTTTAAAAAATTACTAAATATCATTATTCGTACAAAGATTTAGAATACAATAATTTATATTTGCAAACATCGAAACAATTAAACCATTATAATGAAAACACTTAACGACTTCAATTTCAATAACAAAAAAGCAATTATTAGAGTAGATTTTAATGTTCCTTTAGACGAAAATTTTAAGGTAACCGATGCCACTCGTATTGAGGCAGCAAAACCTACGATTGATAAAATATTGAAAGACGGCGGAAGTGTCATTTTAATGAGTCATTTGGGAAGACCTAAAGGTGTTGAAGCTAACTATTCGTTGCAACACATTGTTTCTAAAACCGAAGAAATTCTTGGTCAAAAAGTTCATTTTGCTTCAGATTGTATTGGTGAAACGGCAGAAACTGCGGCTAAAAATCTTCAACCTGGCGAAATCCTTTTATTAGAAAACTTGCGTTTTTATGCCGAAGAAGAAAAGGGCGATGTGGAGTTTTCAAAAAAATTAGCTGCATTAGGCGATATTTATGTCAATGATGCTTTTGGAACAGCGCATAGAGCTCATGCTTCCACAACAATTATTGCTCAATTTTTTCAAGACGCAAAATGTTTTGGTTATTTATTGGCCCAAGAAATTGAAAGCATTGACAAAGTATTAAAAAATTCGGAAAAACCGGTAATTGCTATTTTAGGAGGCAGTAAAGTTTCTTCAAAAATTACGGTAATTGAAAATATTTTAGACAAAGTAAATCACATGATTATTGGTGGCGGAATGACCTTTACGTTTGTAAAAGCCTTGGGAGGAAAAATAGGTAATTCTATTTGTGAAGATGATAAATTAGATTTGGCCATAGAAATTTTAAAACAAGCTAAAGCAAAAGGCGTACAAATTCATATTCCAGTTGATGTGGTTGCTGCAGACGCGTTTTCAAACGATGCAAATACTCAAATAGTTGATGTAAATCATATTCCTGACGGATGGCAAGGATTAGATGCCGGACCAAAATCATTAGCTATTTTTAGACGCATTATTTTAGATTCTAAAACGATTTTGTGGAACGGACCATTAGGTGTTTTTGAAATGGGTAATTTTTCAAAAGGAACAATTGCATTAGGAGAATATATTGCAGAATCCACTGCGAACGGTGCTTTTTCTTTAGTTGGAGGTGGCGATAGCGTTGCCGCAGTGAAGCAATTTGGGTTAGAGCCAAAAATGAGCTATGTATCAACAGGCGGTGGTGCAATGTTAGAAATGTTGGAAGGCAGAACGTTGCCAGGGATTGCCGCAATTTTAGAATAGAAACAATAAAACGCTGATAATTAAGTTATTAGTTAAATGTGCCCCAAAAACAAAACCATAATGAAAAAAACAATCCTATATGTAATGTTATTACTCTCGCTTTACAGCTTTGGGCAAGAACATGCAGAAAGAGAGATCAACATACAATTACCTAAAGTTTCTTATCTAGATTCTTTGAAGGCTACTTTTATAAATCATAGTACCAGTAATTGTATAGACGAACGATGGGTGTCAGAATTAGCTAATATTGAATTATCTGAAAATATGTTTTCGGATATATCTGAGATTAATTTTGATGCTGAAGTAAGTTATAGTTTGTCTTCTGAAGTGGTTAAAAAACGTTTGGCAAAACTAGACGCACGATCACCATTTAATATTGAATACAATCCGGCATTAGAAAACACCATTAAAACCTTTTTAAAGAACAGAACTAAAGCATTCGAACGTTTAATGGCTATTTCTGAATATTATTTTCCAATGTTTGAAGAACATTTGGCAAAATATAACATCCCGATGGAATTGAAATACTTAGCCATTGTTGAATCGGCCTTAAATCCGAAAGCAAAATCGAGAGTAGGCGCGTCAGGTTTGTGGCAATTTATGTATCCTACGGGTAAACAGTACAATTTAGAAGTAAATTCATACGTAGATGAACGTTATGATCCTCTAAAGGCAACTGAAGCAGCCTGTCAATATTTATCGAGTTTGTATGAAATTTTTGGCGATTGGAGTTTGGTTTTGGCGTCTTATAACGCAGGCCCTACTAATGTTTCAAAAGCCATCCGAAGATCGGGTGGGAGTCAAAATTATTGGAATATTCGAAAAAATCTACCACGTGAAACCGCAAATTATGTTCCGGCTTTTTTAGCCACAATGTACATTTATGAGTTTAGAAAAGAACACGGATTGCAACCTAAAAAAGCAGCGTTAACCTATTTCGAAACCGATACCATCCAAATCAAAAGACAGTTGTCGTTCAAGCAAATATCAGATTTATTAGATATTCCGGTACAACAATTAGAATTTTTAAACCCAATTTTTAAGCTTAATATCATTCCGTATGAACTAGAAAAACCTCATTTTTTACGTTTGCCGAAAAATAAAATGGGATTATTTGTATCGAATGAAGATAAAATTTATGCCTATTTAGAATATCTTGAAACGTTGAAAGAGAAAACCAAAATTGAAATTAATCCTTCGGTTTCAAAAGATTCTTTAGTTTCTAATTTACATGAAAAAAATGTCATCCCAGAAAAAATAGTAAGGAAAATGCGTTTTTACACTATAAAACCAGGCGATAACTTAATGAAAATTGCAGAAAAACAAGGGGTTTTAGTTTCCGATTTAAAAAAATGGAATGATTTGAAAACGAATGCTATTATGGCGGGTCAAAAATTAAAAATTTATACCAATTCAAAAGAGTTTAATTCCGCACAACCAGAAACTCCAACCAAGAAATCGGAATTTTATACCGTTCAAAAAGGCGATACGCTATTCATTATTTCCAAAAAACATCCAGGTGTAACGGTTGACGATTTAAAAAAATGGAATTCAATTCCAGATGATGCCATTCAGCCGGGAATGAAACTAAAAATTAACGGATAAACCAATTACAATGAAAAGAAGCGGAACGTTATTCATACTCATTTTACTTCTTTTTTCATGTATTGAAAAAAACGAAAATATCGGCTCGGCTATAGGCACTTCGTTTGGCGAAATCAATACGGTTTCAATTGTAATCGACGATAATTTATGGAATGGGGAAATAGGAGATACGCTTAGAAAAAAGTGGGCAGCACCAGTAGACGGACTTCCTCAAGAGGAGCCCCTTTTCACTTTAAATCAGTATCCCACAAAAATATTTGAAGGAATGGTGAAAAAAAACCGCAATATTATTGTGGTCATGAAAGGTAAAAAAACCGACTTTGTGCATCAAAAAAATCGCTTTGCAGATCCGCAACAATTATTTTATATCACCGCTAACTCTTCTGCCGAATTGGTAAAGTTAGTTGAATTAAAATCTGCCGAAATTATCAAGAAAATAAAGGAATCTGAAATAGTTGAAAATCAAAAACGGTTCTTAAAAACACCTGTTTCAGATCAATTAATACAAGAAAAATTTCGTGTAAAAATGGCACTTCGCACCAATTACAAATATGAATTAGTGGCTAAAAAATTTTTATGGATTAGAAGGGAACTTGCCACAGGATATAACAGTTTGTTGCTCTATGAAGTTCCTATTTCACAAATAGAAAAAGACCACAATATTGTAAATAATATCATAAAAGTAAGAGATTCTATGGGTAAAAGGTACATTCATGGCTCATTAGGCAAAACATGGATGATCACCGAAAAGGCGTATTCGCCCTACTTTTTACAAACCAAAATCAACCACAAACTGGCTTTTGAAACCAAAGGAACTTGGCAACTTAAAAATGATTTTATGGCCGGGCCTTTTATTAATTATGCCATCAAAGACACAAAAAACAATCGGTATTTAATTTTGGATGGGTTTACGTATAATCCGTCAAAAGCGAAGCGCGATCTTGTTTTTGAACTGGAAGCCATGATGAAATCGGTAGTTTTTTCACCTTAATTACCCAACTATGGAAATTACATTTAAAATAAAGCGTTTTAACGAGCTTTCTTCAGCCGAATTATATTCTGTGCTCCAACTTCGTTCAGAAGTGTTTGTAGTAGAGCAAAACTGCGTTTATCAAGACATTGATGACAAAGACGCAAAAGCACTTCATGTTTTAGGCTATTGTCAAAATGAATTATCGGCCTATTCAAGATTGTTTGATGCAGGAAATTATTTTGATGAAGCATCGATCGGAAGAGTTATTGTGCGTCAAAAATTTCGAAAATTCAATTTCGGACATGACTTGATGCGCGTTTCCATTGCCGCTATAGAAGAAAATTTTAATCAAACTGCCATTACTATTTCGGCCCAAGAATATTTAAAAATTTTTTATGAAAGCCATGGTTTTGTCCAAACCAGCGAATCCTATTTAGAAGACGATATTCCGCATATTGAGATGAAAAAAAAGTAACTTATTTTTTCCCCGCTGGAACTTCATTTTTTAAAATCAACAATTCTACCCTTCTATCAAGTGCGCTGCCTTGTTTCAAAGATTGGGTGTTGCCATATCCTCTATAAGTCATACGCGAGTTACTAATGCCTTTTTTAAATAAATAATTAAAAACTCTTTTAGCCCTATTAACAGATAATTCTCTTTTTTTAGTTTCTCGATCAACGGCTTCTCGGTGATATGTCGGCGTGCAACATACGTGGCCTTGCACTTCAAAATGGATGTTTTTATATTTTAGTAAAAGGATTGCTATTTTATCTAATTCCTTTTTAGCCTGAGTTGTAAGTTGACTACTTCCTCGTTCAAAAAGTACTCGCTCTAGATAGATGCGATCACCCGCCACAGCATCTTTTTTTACAGTGCTGTAAACCCCCGGAATTTTTAAATTTTCAATTAGAACAGATTTATAGTTTACTACCACATCTACTCTTCGGTTTTTAGATCTGGCTTCAGGAATGTCGGTTTGTAAATCTTCATCGAGCATGATTCTGCCTTTTCCTTCAAGCGTAATGATAATTTTACTTTTAATACCGCGTTCAATTAATTTATCTTTTACGGTATTGGCTCTGTTAGTAGACAAAACAAAGTTGTATTCGTCTTTTCCCCTATCGTCGCAAT
>Ga0209443_1000661_pt1 | contig 23093 bp, 18 predicted proteins | sample LauGreBMM110DCMD_2_FD_187571 | JGI IMG/M metagenome (GOLD analysis project Ga0209443, IMG submission 187571) | Freshwater lake microbial communities from Lake Michigan, USA - Su13.BD.MM110.DCMD (SPAdes) (version 2) | ecosystem: Environmental > Aquatic > Freshwater > Lake | place: Lake Michigan... | reverse complement strand
CTACTTTGGCAAGGTCGTACCGCGTATCGGAGCTCTCCTAAGCGACGCAGCTGCTTACCGTTACCTCCCGCGCAGTGTTGCCTACCTTCCAGACCGCTCTGTTCTGGTGGCTCAACTTCAACGAGCAGGTTTTGCTGATGCAGTACATACACAGTTGTCTGGCGGGCTCACTCAACTGATGGTTGGCACACGTAGCTACTCATGATATTTCGCACCGCAATACTGACCGACCATTTTGACTTGAACACAGTGTGTCGCGGAGACGGTTACCTTTTCGTCCGTGATGGTGTCGGTGTTGCCGGACGTGATCCTCTTCAGACTGTCTCAGAGCGCGAAGCCATGACGTTCTTACAATCGCTGACACCTAGCCGATTATCAGATTCCACGCTTGCCGATAGTGGTCCGATTCTCTTCTCACTCGTCCCCTTCTCTCCATCGCAACCAGCCGAATTCATTTTGCCTCGTATCGTGTTTCACAAGACCGAAAACCACGTCCCAACAGTCACCCTGATTGGGGAATCAGAAGACGATCTCACAGACGACAAACTCGAAATTGCAATCACCACAGCTATTACTGCGCATCCACCGCGTCCGCACAGCAATTCGTATCGAGTCGCGCCTAAAACCGCTGTCGGTCATTATCTCGATGCTGTCGTACAGGCGCGAGATGCAGTGCGAGCGGGTGTCATTCAGAAAGCTGTTATTGCCCGAGACATTGAAGTACATGCTGATGACCCCATTGATGTCCACGCCATATTGCTTCGGCTTCGAGCATCCTTTGGTTCCAGTTACCGCTATTGCGTGAACAACATCATTGGAGCATCTCCAGAACTATTGGTATCTGTACATGGATCAACGGTCCGCAGCCATCCGTTGGCAGGCACAGCGCCACGCACGGGAGACCAAGAGACCGACACACGTCTCGCCGAAGAATTGGTAGCGAGTACCAAGAACCAAATCGAACACAGAATCGTCATCGACATGGTGCACGACACGCTGTTGCCCTTTTGTTCGTATCTTGATTGGGAATCTGAACCATCGGTCGTTACGGTCGCAAACGTTCAGCACCTTGGCACTGCAATCGAAGGCGCACTAACGGACCCTTCGTCACATGTCTTTTCTCTTGTACGCGCTCTGTGTCCAACGCCGGCACTGGGCGGTCATCCTTCTGCTGCGGCCCTTACCTTTATTGAAAAAGTAGAAGGAGTCAATCGCGGTTACTACGGAGGCGCCGTGGGATATATGGATGCACACGGCGATGGAATTTTCGCCGTAACTATCCGATGCGCCGAGATGTCTGCTGACAATCGCATTGCTCGCCTCTTTGCGGGAGGCGGAATTGTTGCAGACAGTGACCCGTACGCAGAATTGGCAGAGACGCAAGCCAAGTTTCAGGCCATGCTCTCAGCAATTGTTAGGCCCTAGCCTCCACTGCAGCAACCACCGCTGATTGCAAAGCCTCGTGTTGAGAAACATTGACAAATCGATCACACGGAACCTCAATAAGACGCGTCCCATCGCCTTGGAGATTTACTTTGAGTTCTTTTACAGAAGTTGCACGCTCATAGGTGATGCCGTGGGTCGCGGCCAAGTGTTCAAAAGATGCTCCGTGCGGAGTTCCATACAGAAGTTCAAAGTCTGAGTTGCTAACAATTTGGGCCTGGGGAAGAAAAGAAAAAATACTTCCACCATCGTTATTGATGACAACAATTGTGAGATCAACATTACGCCGACTCAATGCCCACAAACCATTTGAATCATGAAGACACGCAACGTCTCCGATGAGAACCGTGACGCGAGTTTTTGTTGCCAAAGCAACTCCTACTGCAGTGCTAATCACTCCGTCAATACCGTTCGTGCCCCGATTGGAATGCACAGTTACACCAGACGTTGTAGTGCCAAACCATTCCACGTCTCGAATTGGCATAGACGACGAAACGACTAAATGAGACCCAACGCTCATTGCAGCTGTCACTGTTCGTGCTGCGGATGGCTCACTGAAGTTCTCAGACGTCCAATCTGAGATCGCATCCTGTGCCGCTACCTCAGCATTTGTCCAGTCGGTCATCCATGCCTTGTCACATGGTGTTCCCGCCAGTGCTATAGCTCGTGTTGCTATTGCGACATCTCCGATAATCGTGTACTCAACCTTGTGGTCAGGATCAGTCACCATTTCGGAGGCGCGCAACTGAATTACTCGACAATCATTTTTCGCCACCCACTGAGCAAGAACTTTAGAAGCGGGAGGAGCACCAATGCGCAACACGACTTCTGGAATATGAGACGCCGCAAATACCTCAGACCGCAAGATTGCATCAAAGCCGATGACCACCGAACTGTTTTGTTCACGAACACCGCTAACGGCATCGGCCAAAACAGGCCAGCCCAACGACTCGGCTAACAACAGCACATCGCGACTTGCACCGCGTCCCGCGATGATGACGCCTCGACGACCACTAATGGCATCCACGATTTCTGACAGATCCTGATTTTCAGCGGCTCCGAGTCGGATGATGTCTGACCACTTCTTTTCTCGAGATGGTGGCATATCAATCACTTCGCCTGTGAGAGGTTCGCGGAAAGGAAGATTCAGATGCACAGGTCCAGGTCGAACCCCTACGGCTGCCTGCACAGTGCGAGCGGCCAGAGAGCGCCACGTAGATGCGGCGTCACGAGATGGAACTCCTGGATCATGAAACCACCGAACTGCAGAACCAAACAAATGTGTTTGGTCAATCGTCTGTGCGGCGCCGACATCACGCAACTCTGGCGGACGATCAGCTGTGCACACAATCATGGGAACATCACTCTGATGTGCCTCTACTACCGCACCATGAAAATGAGTGGCCGCTGTCCCGGATGTACAAAGCAATACCGCAGGGAACCCAGACGCCGTACCTATTCCCAATGCGGCAAAGGAAGCACTGCGCTCGTCGTGAAAGAGGTGCACCTCGATGGCTGCACTCTGTGCCAGAGCAACAGCAAGAGGAGTGCTGCGACTCCCGGGAGCGACCACTGCGTGGCGTACCCCTTGACGCGTCCATTCGTCGACCAAGGTTGCGCAAAATGTGGCTGCAGTGTCACCAGAAGAACTCATGTCACCTATCGTGTCACTTATGCGTGTAGAAATCTGGTCCGACGTCGTATGCCCTTGGTGCTTCATAGGAAAGCGTCGGTTTGACAACGCCATAGAAGTGCTTCGACAGAAGGGCATTACCGAACCCATTGAAGTGGTCTTCAAGGCATACCAACTCGACCCTTCAGCCCCCGCTGGACAGTCAACCCCCGTCGTAGAGGGGTACGCCAAGAAGTTTGGTGGCCGCGAGCGAGCAGAACAGATTCTCCAACATGTGACGAATGTTGCAGCTGCAGACAACATCGAATTCAACATGGACATCGCATTGCGCGCTAACACCATTCTCGCCCACCGTGCATTGCATTGGGCGCTTGAACATCACGGGGCAATCACTCAAGGCGTCTTTAAGGAACGACTCATGAAGGCGTACTTTACCGATGGACTTAATGTCGGCGATGCAGATGTCGTTGCCCTATGTGCGACAGAAGTCGATCTTGACGGTGATGCATTGAGAGCATGGCTCGACACAGACGAAGGATTCGACGCTGTGCAAGAAGATCTACAGGGTGCAGCAATGCGAGAAATATCGGCGGTTCCTTCGTTCGTAATCGACGACCGCTTTCTTATTCCCGGAGCCCAGGACGTGGACGTCTTTGTCAACGTGTTAGAACGAGCGTTGACCCGTTGACCTCTCCACACGTCACATTCCTTCACGGTTTTACTCAGACGAAAGACTCGTGGTCTCCTGTACTGCAAATGATGCAAACAGAATTCACACCCGTATGCCTTGATGCGCCTGGTCACGGCAACAACACCAACGGCGTACGTTCTCTTTCGCAAAGTGCAGATGACATTGTTGCCGCCATGCAGCCTGGGATTTTGATTGGGTATTCCATGGGTGCGCGAATGGCACTCCATGTTGCTCTGCGACACCCTCAGATGGTTTCGCAGTTAGTTCTCATCAGTGGCACACCGGGATTAGTGACACAGGCTGAAAGATCTGCTCGACTGCAGAGTGACAATGAGCTCGCAGACCACATTGAAAAGATTGGCACTCCAGCTTTTATCGATGAATGGCTAGCACTTCCCATATTTTCAGGATTATCAGATCAAACAAATCAAAGAAACGACCGTATTCGAAATACTGCCAAAGGTCTCGCAGATTCCTTGAGGTTTGCTGGTACCGGCACACAAGAGCCACAATGGCCGAATCTGCATCAACTTTCCATGCCAGTACTTCTCATGGTTGGCGAACTAGATGTCAAATTCACGACTATTGCGAAGGACATGCAGCCACTTCTTCAATCATCGGAAATGAAGGTTGTCCCGAACGTCGGTCACACCGTCCATCTTGAAGACCCAGCCACTACTGGGCACATTTTAGATTCAATAATTTTACGACACGATTGACAGCGCTATGCCTGCGCCAAACGTAATACCCAGTACCAATTGCGCACGACCAACATTGCCAAGAACAATGATCAGGTCTTTCCCTTTCGCTCCGCGCGACAGAGCTTCAAGTGCTGGTCGAAGCACAATGATTCCTACTAGCCCGAATAGCGCATAGGCCCCCAACAATGCTGATGTAGCACATATGGAAAGGGCGGCAAGAATGACTAATGCCGCAAAGAACTTACGAGTATTGGCGTCGCCAAGCTTGACTGCAAGAGTATTTTTCTCGGCAACTGTGTCACCAGGAATATCTCGCAGATTATTGATGACAAGCAGAGAGCATGCAATACATCCAACAGCCACACTTGCTACAAACCCCGCAATAGTGAATTCTTCGGCGACAACAAATTCAGTCCCTGTAGTAGCCACAACTCCAAAGAAAATAAATACAAACACTTCACCCCAGCCTGCATACCCGTACGGTCGTGGTCCCCCTGTATAGGTCCATGCAGCAAGAATTGCTGCGGCTCCAACTAACACCAACCACATCGTGGTCATCAGAGCGAGTGTCAATCCAGCACACGCTGCGATACCAAACATGAGAAAAGCGGCCTGCTTTACATGGGATGCCGTTGCAGCGCCGGAGCCAACTAGGCGCAATGGACCAACGCGAACGGCATCAGTCCCTTTCACCCCATCTGAATAATCATTGGCGTAATTGACACCCACTTGTAACGCAAGACTGACAACGCCTGCTAGTACGCCTCGCCACCATACGGGACTCGTTGTCCCGCTTGCACACGCAACTCCTACGAGAACAGGCACGATCGCGGCTGGCAATGTACGAGGCCTAGCACCGATTATCCATTTCTTCCATCCGAGAGTTGAGGGGTTTATGTGCGAAGTCATGTCTCTAGTGTCGCACGAGTCGTACGCTAGATGCGTGAACGAGTTGGTATGTCTAGACATGGCAAACAGCCAGCTCTTCGTTGACCGACTCTCGCGAGCTTGGGACAACAATGATGCGGTCTTCCCTCTCGACCAACGGCTTCCTCTGCCGGCACGACAACACCTACTCAACGTGGTGAAGCCAACAATCATTGCAACGTCTCAAGGAGACACACGTATTGATGGTCAACCAGTGGAATCGGGCGATGCCATCGTCGTAGCAACTAGTGGCACTTCTGGTGTGCCAAAAGCTGCAGTATTAACAATGTCTGCTGTCGAGGCAAGTGCACGAGCCACCACTGAATATCTCAATGTCACATTGCGTGACACGTGGCTTGCATGTCTTCCCCCGTCGCATGTTGGTGGACTTTCCGTCATCACGCGTTCTCTCATCATGGGAACGTCACTTATTGCCGTACCGAACTTCTCTCCGGACTCATATGTGGAAGCAGCACAGAACGGTGCGACTCTCGTTTCGCTGGTTTCTACAGCGCTTCAAAGAATCGACCCCACCTTGTTTCGTTCAATCGTCTTGGGCGGTTCTCGCCAGTCGTCACAGTTACCACCAAATTGCATCACTACGTACGGACTAACGGAGACCGGCAGCGGGGTCGTATACAACGGCAAAGCCCTTCGTGGCGTTGAGTTGGAGATACGAGAATCACTTGTGTACGTCCGCGCTCCAATGTTGTTGCGTGCCTACCGTGATGGCTCTGTCCCAATAGACAGCGACGGTTGGTTCTGCACCAAAGACAGAGGGACCCTTTCCGAGGATGGCGTTTTGAGCATTGAAGGACGCGAGGGCGACCTCATTATTACCGGCGGAGAAAATGTCTGGCCAGAGACCGTCGAAGATGCATTGCGCACCTTCCCATCGATTACGGACCTCTGCGTCGGGGGCGTAGCAGACCCTGAATGGGGTCACGCTGTTCATGTTTGGGTTGTCACCACGGACGCAAGTCTGATTTCTCTGCAAGCGGTACGAGAACATGTGAAACATACGTTGCCTGCGCATTGCGCACCACAACAAATACATATCGTTGTAGAGATTCCCCGAACAGCACTAGGTAAACCACAGCGCTCACTACTGGTTGAGCGTCTGCAGTCGGCTTAGCCAGCGTTTGATGTGCCGAGTCCTGCACCACCATCGATGACGTATGTCTCGCCGGTAATCCAACTTGCAGAATCAGAGGCCAGGAATGTGGCCAAGTTTGCAATGTCTTCTGGTTCACCCAAGCGCTTCAACGGAACTGTTGCAGCAATTTTGTCTCCGAAGTTTTCAACTAAGAAACCGGCGAAGTCAGTTTTAACTAATCCAGGTGCAATTCCGATCACCCTGTTTGGACCAATTTCGCTGGCTAGCTGACGCGTGAAATGAATCAACGCAGCTTTAGTCAAGTTGTATACCCCAAGACCACCCCCGTCTGTGCGCAAACCACCCACAGAAGCAATATTGATAATGACGCCAGGGTTTTCTTTGAACGAGGCTTCGTACGCAGCCTGTGTCCACTGCAGTGGGGCCTTCAAGTTGATTTGAAACGTCTTGTCGTAGCGCCCTTCGTCAACGCCCATTGTTGGTCCGTAATACGGATTCGTTGCGGCGTTGTTCACCAAAATGTCTAGACGTCCGAACTTTGCAATGGTTTCACGCACGACATCGGTAGCGGCAGTCGGGTCTCCAACATTTGCTTGCCGAATTGCCACTTCCCCATCAATGCCGTCCATGGCAGACTCTTCAATTTTTCGAGACACCATCATGACGCTTGCGCCTGATTCTGCGAACGTCTTTGCGATTGCAAGACCAATTCCCCGAGATGCACCCGTAACGAGTGCGACTTTGCCTTTTAGTGAAACTTCCATTTCGCCAAGTTACAGAAGTTATTGGCCTCGGGCGTTACTCAATACCAATCGTGGGCATAAGGCGAACTTCAGTGATACGACGCCCTTCAAGTGCCTCGACAACGAATCGCCATCCCTCAATCTCCAAAGTTTCGCCCACCACCGGGACATGCTCGAGAACTCCGAACAGGAATCCACCAACAGTGTCGAACTCTGTATCCGGCAGGTCCACGTCGAAATGCTCGTTGAAATCTTCGATCGACATTCCGGCATCCACTAAAGATTCACCGTTGGGCAAATTTCGAACATCAGGAACTTCGTCATCGTGTTCATCGACAATCTCGCCGACCAATTCTTCGAGACAATCTTCAAGAGTGACTAAGCCGGTGATACTGCCGTACTCATCAGCCACAATGGCCATATGAAAATGATCGCGTTGCATTTCTCGCATTAGTTTCGCTACAGGTTTATTCTCCGGAATCACTACAGCTGCGCGAACAAGGGAATCAACAGGCTCGGCTCCGAGTCCTGCGCGTATCGCCTTCATGATGTCCTTTGCATACACAATTCCAAGAACATCTTCATTGTCTTCATCGTCATTACGCATGACGGGAAGTCGACTGACGCCGTGTTCGAAAGCTTCATCAAGGGCCATATCTAACGTCTCACCAGAATCAACACTGACGATGTCGGGACGAGGGCGCATGATCTCACGAACAATGGTGTCACCAAATTCGATAATCGATTCAATCAACGCTCGCTCTTCGTGCTCAATAACTTCATCTTCAACAGCGGCTTCCACCATGCCAAGGAATTCTTGCTCTCCAATAAAAGGACCTTGCTCTAAGCCTTTTCCTTTTACGACAATATTTGTTAAACCAATTAGGGCTTGAGAGATTTTTGTTAATGGATAAAAACCAACCAACAGTGCAACAAAGCGCGACGTCGACAATGCAGCTCTGTCTGAATGAAGAATTGCATAGGTCTTTGGCACGGCTTCTGCAAATACAAAAAACACGACGACGTTCAAGATGACACCAATCGCCACTCCGGTCGGGCCGAACAGGCGACCTGCCACAACTCCGGTCAACGTTGCTTGCACTGTTTGGCAAACATTGACGGAGAGTAAAAGCGGGTTCACCCAACGTTCGGGGTGCGTCACCAGCCCCAAAAGTGCTGACCCACCATGGGCGCCAGAATCAGCAAGTGCTTGTGCTTTCGGTTTAGAAACACGGGATAAACCCATCTCAGCTATCGACAGAACAATTAGGAACAACAACAGGACGAGAATGCCGACCAGCATCCACCAGTCAGCTGAAGTTGGTGTTGCAGCAATCATTCGACTTGTTCCTGTCTAAATGCCACAGGTGCGGGACCAGCCCAATGATGTTTTGTCAAGATTGCCAACTCATGATCACGCATCACTGTTGTCGTTTCTTCATCATGATGGTCAAACCCGAGGACATGAAGGATCCCATGAACCAGCAACAGCGCCACTTCATCGTCCATCGTTCCTGCATGACTAGATGCCTGACGTTCGGCAACCAGAGGACAAATAATCACGTCACCCAACAATGTTGGAACATCGTCGTTATCGAGCTGAGGTCGAGATGGTCCGCGAGTCAACGCTCCTGGGCCAGGAGGTTCAGCACTGTCCACAGCATCAAGGGGAAACGCCAACACATCTGTAGGTCCCACTTTGCCCATGTGTTCACTGTTCAGATCAGCCATTGTCGCTTCGTCTACGAAAAACACTGACAACTCGCAGGCACCGTGAACTCCTTCATGCAAAAGAGCGGCGACGGCCAATTGACGCCATCTCGCCAAATCAACAGAAGTACCCGATTGTTCATCGGAACAGAAAATTTCAGGAACTCCGTCTCCACCTGTGCGACGAGGCATGTGCAGCCTTGGCCGTGAATCAGTCATCACGGGCCGCCTTGCGCGCCGAATTTCGACGTGCCTCGGCATTGGTAAAACGTTCGTATGCGGCAACGATGTCGGCAACAATGCGATGGCGGACTACGTCTGATCCGTCGAGATACACAAACTGCAAAGAATCTATGTGACCTAACTTTTTCTCCAAACCGACTAACCCACTGCGACCATCAGGGACATCGATTTGCGACACGTCTCCTGTGATTACAACCTTTGATCCGAATCCGACTCGGGTGAGCAGCATCTTCATTTGTTCGGGAGTTGTGTTTTGCGCTTCATCAAGAATGATGAATGAGTTATTCAGAGTTCTACCCCGCATAAAGGCAAGTGGCGCTACTTCAATTGTTTGACGTTCGATCAATTTGACTGCTGCTTCCGGATCCATCATGTCATATAGCGCGTCATATAAGGGTCGAAGATACGGATCAATCTTTGCCATCAAGTCACCGGGTAAGAACCCCAGACGTTCACCAGCTTCCACGGCAGGCCGGGTGAGAACAATGCGTTGGACTTGGCGGGCATGAAGCGCTTGCACCGCCATCGCCACTGCTAACCAACTCTTTCCTGTTCCCGCTGGTCCCACACCGAAAGTAATGGTGTTCTCCCGAATGGCATCGACATACCTTTTTTGACCAGCTGTCTTTGGTCGCACCATGCGTCCGCGTGAGCCCTTCAAGATGTCATCAGTCAACACACTGCTCGGTCTTTGTTCGGCACGCACCATCACAATGCTGCGATCCATCACTGACTGATCAAGCCGTTCACCACTTTGGAGAAGAAGAACCATCTCTTCAAACAATCTGCCCACTTGGTGCGCTCGTGGCCCAGAACATCCAATCTCGTTTCCCCTCACCACAACGGCGACATCAGGAAAGGCATCTTCAACTCGGCGAAGTAGTTCATCGCGCTGACCAAGCAGTTCTGCCATGAGATGAGCGCCTGGTACAACGACCGTGACGGTGGGAGCAACGGTGGTCATGTGGCTTCAGACTATCTTTCTGGCACTCAGATACAGGTTCCCCTCCTATGAAGCCCACTCGTAGTACCGTCAATTGGGTTCGATTGGGCGGTTACCACATGCAGAATTCGAGACGAAGTGGCACGTAAAGCCCTCTCCGCAACTGCTTGGGTCTTTGCGATTGCGGCTGTCGGCCTCGGCGCCGCACATGCAGTCATCGCTGACGGGTTCAGCAGCGTGCCTGCCAATTTTGGCCTTATTATCGCTGGGGTCGGCTTGATCACTGGAATTGCAGCTCACAAGGCACCTCTGCCTGTCACCGTAATTACCATACTTACTGCTAGCACCCTTTTCGCGGCGCGCATCTTTGAAGACAAGGCGAGCACACCTCATTCATTGATAGCAGAATCACTCTTTCTTGTTTCTCAACTTTTACTTGTCCTCGGTCTCATTTTCATAATTCGTCAACGACTCACTGGGCAAGCGGGAAATGTTCTTGCCGATGGACTCATCGTCGGTATTGGAGCCTGGCTCATTGTGTGGGTCTATCTTGTCCAGCCATCACTTGGGATCACAGGAAATTCGGCATCCTTCACAACGATTCGCAGCATGACCCTCGCTGTCTCAATGATTGTTCTTTTTCTCTTGGTCACATTGTTGTTTTCCGAGACCGTGCCCTCTCCCGCAAATGCATTCTTAGGCGTTGCAATTGCTCTTACTTTGACCGGAGTCATCTTGCGTGCTGTCGTATCACGTGGAGATGTCTCATTTTCCCTAGCAACACTTGATGCTCCGCTTCTGATAGCGGTTGCATTGGCAGGCGCGGGATTCGCTCACCCAACTATTCGCCATGTCTCCGCCAGCGGTTCTCATACTGTAATGCCGGCACTAATGACACGACTGCTGACCACCACGTCATCTCTTGTCGCGCCAATCATCATTCTTGCCATTGACAAACCGGCGAATAATCAAGACACCACAGTACGAACAATAACAGTGTGCATTCTCACTGCTGTCGTGATGTCGCGCGTGGTGCAATCAGTGCGACTCAATGCGAACACTCAAGAGCAACTTGTTCGCAGTGCACTTACAGATTCACTCACTGGATTACCCAACCGTGTTCTCATGCTTCAGCACATCGAAACAGCGATGCGGTCTTCCTGGAAGACGCACCTTCAACCAACCGTTCTTTTTATCGACGTGGACCGATTCAAAAACATCAATGACAGCCTTGGGCATTCAGTCGGAGATGACGTACTTACTGAAGTATCACGACGACTCACCTCTGCCGTACCGTCACATGCCACTGTTGCGCGAATCGCTGGTGATGAATTTGTAGTTCTTGATGCAACAACAGAAACAGTGACGCAATCAGTTCTCTTGGCTGAGCAGGTTCTAGATTCACTTCGTAGCCCAATAAACACGAGAGATGGCGACATGTTTGTCACCGCAAGCATTGGCGTTGCATATGCCCCTACAGCAGTGGAGTTATCTGCCAACGAATTGATGCGGCATGCCGACACTGCGATGTACCGAGCAAAAAATGCAGGGAGAAATTGCATCGCCCTATTCGACGATTCAATGCTCGAAAGCGTGACCAAACGTCTTGATGTTGAAACAGCCCTCTATCGAGCACTCGAAAGAAATGAACTTCATCTCGTGCATCAGCCAATTGTTGACATCGACCTTGGGCTAGTTGTGGGTTTTGAAGCCCTGATGCGTTGGGATCGCGGACAATCACAGGTGGTCTCGCCTGATGAGTTCATTCCCATTGCAGAAGAAACAGGAATCATTGTCCCATTGGGCTCATGGGCCATCAACGATGCACTCACTCAACTTCGATCGTGGATTGATGCCGAACACTGTTCACCAAGCACCACGATGAGTGTCAACGTTTCAGTTCGTCAACTTCATGATCCTCAATTTGTCACAGTTGTGTCCGACGCTCTTGCGTCGACTGGAATACCTGCTGAACAACTGTGGCTCGAGGTGACGGAAAGCGTCATGATTTCCGAACCAACCCAAGCGCTTGCTTCCCTTCATCGTCTCAATTCGCTTGGCGTCCGCATCGCAATTGATGACTTCGGAACTGGTTATTCTTCGCTCTCGCTTCTCCAACGATTTCCTATTCAGTGCATCAAAATTGATAGGGCGTTTGTGAATGATGTTGTGACAGAACCAGCAACTCAAAATATTGTTCGAACGATTGTCGCCATGGCCACCGCAATGGGAGCCGACATTGTTGCAGAGGGCGTTGAGAACATCGAACAACTTGCGCAACTCACGTCACTTGAATGCCACCGTGCCCAAGGCTATTTATTTAGTCGGCCCGTACATGTTGATGACGTTCCTCGTGTTGTGAAGTTCATTGAAGATCCAACTCACTGGCGAGAAATCACAGGGCGAGATTAACTTGGGGCACCTGCGGAGGTAAGGCTTCCATCAGGATCTCTGATGAACAGCTCTAGTGAGTGTGGACCAGCCGTAAGAAGTGTGTAATCAAGAATGGCCGTGTAGCTAACGACTGAACGAGCTGCTGATAATTCTCCAATTACTCCAGCAGCAATGCCGTCAACCGCTATCACGCCTTCTGTTCCAACCTCTAAAGGCTGAGCCAGAGTGACCGTTCCCGTTATCAACGCAGGAATTGTGGCGCCACGCTTCCCGGAAACACTTGCAAACATTTGCTTCTGCTTAGTGCTCCAACCAGTGACGCGTGCATCTGAGGCTCTTTTGCCGATTTTATCCCCAATCAATGATGCACTGTTTCCAATGGAAGCAACATTGCGAATCGGCCCAACAATGGAGACGATCTCTGCATAGTGCGCCGCACGTGCCGTAACTTCTTCGAAGCCACCGGCCAGTTCAGCCTTCTGCCCCGTAGCCGAAACTATATTTCGGGTTCGACCCGTAGGACAATCACCGGCAAGTGATTTTCCGGCAAACGTCCATGAACTCTGTGTCTCTGTGACGTCGATGATGGTCGGCAACAAGTCCAAATTCGTGACTGCACAATCGCTAGTCGCGCCGGATTTCTGATTCGGATATTTAATAAATGTAGGAACTCTGTAAACATCTGCTACTTGCTCAGGGTCAGTGAAGTCAGTATTCCTTTGTGGGGAATCTGGTATGAACGAGATGCCGTGGTCCGCAGTTACTACCAACATTGTTGAATCCCATTTCCCTGATGCTTTCAGGTTTGAAATAAGGTTTTGCATCACACGATCAGCCGCACCCACTTGATACAAAAAAGTTTGATACGTATCGCGAACCACTTCTGCGTCATCAGGATTCTGCGTGGAAATAGTCGAAGACAGATCATCAACTCGAAAATCTGGAGTAATTCTCCACGGTGCGTGGGGTATCAGAGCATGCACCACCTGCACACGAGACGACTTGGACTCAGTCACGATTCGAACTGCACTTTCGACTGCATCGACTTGCGACAACACACCAGCGTTGAACTGATCTTTGAAACGATTTTTTACAGCCCCAAAGCCACCCCAAGTTCCTTCAATTGACGGGACATACATTCGCAACGCTTGCGGGAGAACCCGCTGGCCGTACACATACGCCGCGTCGCGCAAGAAAGTCTTCAAACGGCCAAGACTGAATGACGCTATTGCTCCTGCTTTTACACCACACACCGAGTGCGGACACAAACTTGTAACAGGTTCAATCCCGCCTACCTCTGTTGCGCCGGCAAACAGAGTGAAAATATTCTTGGGATACTCCGAGAGAAATGGTCCGCCTTCCTCTGCGGGAACTGACGAAGCCAAGATTGCGGGCACAGCTTGATGCGTAAAGTTCGACTCCGCTACCGAGTTGCGGTACCACGTAGCTCCGTTTGCCAGTTCAGCAAAGCCCGGAAAGCGCTCTGCATTTATTTGGCCATCATTGCCAAGTAGCGGATACAACGGGAACTCATCGAATACCACTTGGAGCACGGTGAATTCCTTGTTTCCTATAACGGCATCCGACTTTGGTCCATTTGATTCCAGCAAAACGGGTTGCAGCGCGATGACAGCGCTGCCCAACACAGCAACTGTCAGAAGCGACAGCCAACGGGACCATTCACGAACTGGTTTCGACTTATCAAAAGCGAACGGAACCACCACGGCGAAAAGACAACCAATTGCAATGGACGGAATATTGCTATTCACATCAAGCCATCGAGCCATCGCCAAACCCAACAACAGCGACAAAGCGCTAATCAGACATAGACGCGTCGCCTCATTCACCTTTGGTCCAAACAGGGTAGAGAAACGGTCCAGACCAACACAAACCGTGGCTGGAGCCAACCCAACTAGCAGCAGGAAGACCAAAACCTCAAGTGGCGACAACTTTGCGGCCGAGAATACGGTCGTGTTCTTCCCGTACAAATCAAGCAAAGGCTGAGCTATCGCCATTGTTGATAAGGCCAAATAGGTCAAGAAGTGGCGGCGGAACATTCGACAACCTTGCCACAATGGAAGGGTGCTGTTCATCTCTCCTTCATCTTCGGCCCGCATCAGGGGCTTCGCCGCAGCTGTGATAGCCGTGTTCTTACTCATACTTATGCAGTCTTTGGTTCCGACTAATGGTCATGCTCTCTCCATTAACGCCAATGGTCAAGGAACTTTGTACGTGGTCGGCGACAGCCTCACAGTAGGTACTGAAGCATTCGGTTCTTTCTCAAAGAAAGTAAACGCCCTAGGCATCTGGACCAACGTCACGATGGATGCAAAAGTGGGGCGCAAGGCATCACTAGGCGCCAGCGTGATCAGGAAAGGCGTCAGTTCCTTAACTACCGCCATAGTTGTCGCGCTAGGAACCAACGACATGATTTCCAAACCCGAGACCTGGTACCCGCGCTGGGTGATTGACATCGTGATGCAAAACACTCGTGGCCTACCCGTTCTCTGGGTCAACTTAGAGTTCTCACAAACAGGGAGAAGCGATTGGCGCGCACGTGGAGTTCGTTTCAATAAAGAATTACGAGCAGCAAAACTTCGCTATCCGAATTTGACAATCGCAGATTGGAACTCTGCATTCGTTCCAAAATCGAGAAGCCAGTTCATCGCAGATGGTGTTCACCTATCTGTGTCTGGATACAAAACCCGAAGCAACTTCCTAGTTCCTGCCATTTCATCTTTCGGCACATCAATCGTTAATGCCAGTACGACCACTAGTACATCGACGACATCAACGACCTCCACGACTATGACTCCTTCGACAACTACTTCTTCAACGAGCACAAGCACAACAACGACAGCAACAACCAACGCCTAATTGGCGAGTAGTACAATCTGCATATGCGAGCAGTCATTTCATCCCAAGGTTCAGTCTTCGTCACCGACCACGACGAACCCACAGGAACTGGTGAACTCATCACCGTTACCTCCGCCGGAATTTGTGGATCAGATCTACATCTGATCGCCTCAGGACTCTCCGGGGTCATTCTTGGTCATGAATTTGGTGGCTTCACTAGCGACGGCACCCTTGTCGCTGTCCGCCCCACCGGAGAATGTGGCTCATGCCCACAATGCGCCTCAGGATTCCCCCACGTGTGTCACCAAGCTGCCGCCTCTCTTCATGGCACCTCTATTAATGGCGGTCTGGCGGAATTCGTCCGCGTAGAGCCTTCGCGCCTGGTGCCAGTGCCTGCCGGTACTGATCCGGCCACTGTTGGCCTTGTCGAACCACTTGCAGTCGTTGTACACGGAGTCAACCGCGTTCCCCTGATGTCGGGCATGTCTGCTCTCGTTGTGGGCTCAGGTTCTATTGGTCTTCTTACAGCAGCCGTGCTCACTGACAGAGGTGTCGATGTGGACATTGTGTGCCGCCACCCCCATCAATTTGAAGCCGCCCAGAAACTCGGAGTCAATGCAGTATCCAAGCCCGGCACGAACTACGACGTCTCGTTCGATGCCGTGTGTACACAAGAGTCGCTCGACATTTGTTTCAACGCCACTCGCCCTCGCGGCGATGTCGTCGAGTTTGGAATGATCTGGGGCAGCATTGAACTCCAGAACGAAATGATGTTAAAAGAAATTTCTCTTGTGCCATCTATGTTCTACAGCCACAATCACGAACAGAACGACTTTGAAGACGCTGTCGACATGCTTGTCCGCCATCCGGAACTAACGACGACACTTATTACTCATCGATTTTCGCTTGAAGAATCAGTTCGCGCATTTGCAGTCGCAAACGATCGACAAGCCGGCGCAATAAAAGTTCATATTTTTACAACGTTGTAAAAATGTTTTTCACAATCGCTTGTGAAAAACATTTGCTTGCTACACACAATTTTTCTTTCACATTTGTATGAAGTGACATCGTCAGTGTCCTTCGACACATGTCATGTATTGCGATATTTTCCGCACTAACTTGACTGACGTCACACCACTGGGGTGATGACAGTTTTAGGGGTAATTCTTATGACACAAACTCACTCAATGCGTTCACGTGTATTGCGTCGCGTTGGTGTTGCAGTAGCAACAGCAATAGCGATTTCAACCGTGGCCTCTACCGGCAGCAGTGCGGCAACTTCGCCAAACGCTCCGACAAACGGCGGAAAAGTCAAAGTTGCAATCTTTGACACCTTCCCTGGTTTCTGCTTCGGCGACAACAACGCAAACTCTGCACTCATGGTTCAGCGCACCGTGTATGAGACTTTGTTCGAAAAGACAAAAGGCAACGACATGGTTGGTCTCCTTGCTCAAAGTGCATCTGCTTCAGATGACTTGAAAACATGGACGATCAAGCTCAAGCCAAATATCAAGTTCTCTGATGGCGTTGCTTTCGATGCAACAGCTGTAAAGCAGAACCTTGAATATGCTGGCGGCGGTTACTCAGCTGCAGTCGCGAAGTCAGAAGCAGGAACAGCAGACTTTGCTGGACATGCGGTAAAACTGTTCACAGCATTTAAAGGCACAGGCCCACTTGGTGGAGCAACTGGCGCAGCCCTCATGACCCAGGTAGGAATTCCTACAGCCGGTCAAACAACCGCTGTTGCAGTTCCAACCTTGTCGTTCTTGACAGTTCTTGGCGTGTTCGCCAAAGACGGTGCGATTGATACAGCCACAAAGGGCGCTCTCGACGCATTGGGTCTTACCAAAACTGCATCTACAACATGGGCAGCAACCACTTACACATTGAGCACCGGAACCGCATTCCTTGCGAACATCGTTTCCGTTACAGCAACAGACGCATTGACAGTGACATTGAAGCTGAACCGCGCACAAAATGACGTTCCAGCCATGCTGTATGCATCTGGCCGTTCATTCATGCGTTCACCGAACCAATTCACCAAGGGTGCAACAGTGTGCTCACAAAAGCCAATCGGTACCGGACCATTCAAGGTTGCAGACGATTACAAGCTTGTCAGCACTGACCAACTCACTGTGTACAAAAACCCAACATATTGGCGCACAGACCCAACAACGAAGGCAAAGCTTCCGTACCTTGACCAAATCACTTTCACTAACGTAAAAGAAGCGTCACAGCGTGCAGCTGCAATTCGTAAGGGAACCTACGACGCAGGAATGTTCGCTGGAGCTGCAGAAGGAACCTTCATTAAGGATCTTCGTCTGCGTAAATCAGTAGCAACAGAATTCAAGTCGCCTAATGAGTACTACCCATCGATTTGGTTGAACCAAGGAAAAGTCGGTAGCCCATTTGCTAGCAAGAACGCTCGACTCGCAGTGTTGTCTTGTCTTGACCGTGCAAACTTTGTCAAGGTTCGTACAAAGGGTGAAAGCATTGTTGCTAAGTCAATTGTTGGCGCATCAAGCATCATGTATTCAGCTCGTGGATTCCAGAAATTTGATGTAACAGCATCGAAGGGTTACGTAGCTGCATGGCAGGCAGAAGCCGGCAATGCAGGAAAGACTCTGAGCTTCTCCTACCCAGTAGACACATCAACTCTGTCAATGGCGAACGCTAAGTTCTTCCAAAATCAGTGGGCAAAGTGTGGCATCACAGCAAACCTTGTTGTTGAAGAGACAGCACTAATCATCAAGAAGGCATTCAACTCAGCAGCATCAGGCGGAGCAGCAAATGCATACGACGCAATCAATATTCTTCTCTTCGAAGGAACAGATGTGTCGTTCAACTTGCCATTCGCGTTGACCAATGCTTACCCACTTGGTGCGACCACCATGGGTTCAACATGGCGCTCAAACATCGGTAACGTTCTTGGTCTTAACCACCACAACGACACCGCCCTTGACGACTTGTTCTATGCCGGTCAAGCAGCTGCCAACAAGGGAGTCGCAAAAATTAAGTACCAGGAAGCAACGGCGCGTTTGCAGACAGAGGGTTACATGGGAGCTGTTTCCAATAACTACTACACCTTCTTCACCAACAACAAGAAGGGGATTGCCGGAATCGGCTCTCTTCAGCTAGTTAAGGGCAAGACTCAGCGGATTGTTACCAACTGGGGCATCGACTGGACCGGCGTGTACAAGACGGCCTAATCGCTTTCTTTTCACACCATCTTTAAAGGGGATGGGGGGTTTCCGAAAGGCTTACCCCCCATCCCCTTTGTCTTTCTCAGCCCTGATTAGCCCATTCGACGCAATCCAACCAGACGATTAGTTGTCCGATGCAATGAATCCCCCTCCCCTGTGTCTGGCGTCACCCCATAATTGGCTGTTAGGGTGGCAGGCGTCACATCAATTCAGGTGTGCATATTTGGGGGGAACTCAATGACTCAAAGTCAAATCACTCGGTCACGTGTGATGCGTCGTATAGGGGTTGCGATCGCAGCATCTCTTGCGATCAGCACACTGGCCTCAACCGGAAGTCAAGCGGCATCACGCCCATCGGCTATTAAATACGGCGGCAAAATAAAAGTCGCAATTAGCTCAACATTTGGTGGATGGTGTTTCTCGAACAACAATGCCAGCGATGCTCTCGGTGGTCAGCGCACAGTCATGGAAACTCTGTTCGAAAAAACAATTGGTGGAGACATGGTTGGCCTTCTTGCCGAGTCGTATTCCGCGTCTGACGATTTGAAGACCCACACAATTACTCTTCGCAAAGGCATCAAGTTCCACGACGGCACTGATTTCAATGCTGCAGCAGTAAAGACAAACCTTGATTATGCAAGCGGTGGTTACTCGGTTGCAGTAGCAGGAGCCGAAGCAGCAACTGCCACTCGTGCCGCTCATGCAACAAAGGTGTACACAGCGTTGACGGGCTCTGGGCCATTAGGTGGAGCAGTTGGAGCAGGTCTTCTTGCTGCAGTGGGCATAGCTTCAACAGCTACCCCTGCGGTCGCAGTCGGAACCTTGTCATTCTTGAGTGTTCTCGGAGCCTTGGCTAAGGGTGGCGGACTTGATAAGGCAACTTCTGGTGCAATGAACGCTTTAGGTTTGACCATTGACGTTTCAACAACATGGGCAGCATCGTCATATACCTTGAGTACTGCAACAGCATTCATTGGAAACCTCACGGCAATCACAGCTACTGATACCCACACACTTGTCATGAAGACGAACCGCGCACAGAACGATGTTCCTGGAATGCTGTACGCATCTGGTCGATTCATCATCCGTGCAGTGGCTCAAATTTCAAATGGTGCATCAAACTGCACCACCAAGCCAATTGGTACAGGACCTTTCAAAGTGTTGCCGGGTTACAACTACTCAGATACAAATGAATTGGTTGTCGTAAAAAATGCTGACTACTGGCGCAAAGATCCAACTACAGGAGCAAAGCTTCCGTATCTTGATCAAATCACATTCACCAGCGTGAAAGAATCTTCTCAGCGTGCTGCAGCTGTCCGCAAGGGCACCTACGACGCAGGAACTTTTGCCAGTGCTGGTGAAGGCAAGTTTGTCCGCGACCTTCGCCAACGCAAGTCTGTCGTGACTGAATACGCCACTCCATATGAGTACTACCTTTCTTTGTTCTTGAATCAAGGCAAGGCTGGCAGTCCGTTTACGAGTAAAAATGCTCGTCTCGCCGTGATGACATGCACCGACCGTGCCGGTTTCGTGAAGGCTCGTTCCGAGGGAGAAGCCAAAGTCGCAACGTCTTTGGTCGGCCCTTCGAGCGTCATGTACACAACAACTGGTCACCAGAAATACAGTGTCGCAGCCTCAAAGGCTTTCATCGAGGCTTGGAAGGCAGAAAACCCAACCAAGAACATTCAAATTAAAGTTGCAGTAGTGGCTGATACCGGATCGGCTTCTCAAGCAAGTGCCAAATTCTGGAAAGACAGCTACGCAAAATGTGGTATCGAATACGAAATCATTACAAAAGAGGCAACTCTTGCGATTGCTACTACCTTTAACTCGAGTGAAACAGGCGGGGCACAAAATGCTTACGACATGAGCTTTGCACAGCTCTTTGAAGGTACCGACGTGTCATTCAACTTGCCGTTCGCAACAACAAATGCGTTCCCAGCAGGAGCAACAACCCTTGGATCGACATGGAGAACCAACATTGGATCAGTACTGGGAATTGCCCATCACAATGATCTTCTTGTTGATGCCGCGTTCTACGCAGGTAACGCAGCGGCGAATAAGGGAGTAGCAAAAATCAAGTACCAAGAGGCCACCGCGCGTCTTCAGAACGAAGCCATCATCTCTGGTGTCTTTTCTCAATCAACTCAGATTTTTGTGAACAACAAGAGTGGCCTTGGTGGTATCGGAAAACTTCAAATCGTCAAAGGTAAGACACAACGTCTTGTCACCAACTGGGGATTTGACTGGACTGGAATTTACAAGAAATAACTTTCTTCTAAATCTTCATTACTGAAGAAAAAGTACCGGCGTCCGATTGGGCGCCGGTACTTTTTTTGTACTACGCTAAGCAAACGCATTCATTGGGGGGGTCCGTATGAACTGGTTTGCCGAAATCTATAAGAGACTGATAGGTATCGCTGTCGTCGTTGTGATCGCCACTTTCCTTCTCTCCTGTCTGATGTGGCTGCTCCCTGGTGACCCCGCTGAATTACTGAATCCCAGTGCACCCGAAGGCGCCATTGAAGTAATCCGTGGTGAGATCGGTTTAGATCGAGGAGTATTTGGCTATTACTGGCACTGGCTCAGTAACTTGTTGACAGGAAACTTTGGGAAATACTATCTCGGTGGCGGAGAACGCGAAGTCTCCGAAGTAGTTTTGCGAACACTTCCTGTCTCCATGCAAATGATTTTGTACGCGCAAATTGTTTCACTCTCTTTGGCTATTCCACTCGGTCTTATTTCTGCCTACAAGGAAAACAGTCGATTCGACCGCATTGTGAGCACGACTTTATTCACTATGGTTTCGTTTCCAGGCTTCGCACTAGCCCTCATCCTTTCGTTGGTATTTGCAGTGCAGTTGGGATGGGTTGACCCAATCGGATACGTCGCTCCGAGTGAAGATCTTCTCCAACATTTCAAATTAATGATTCTGCCCGTAGTCAGCCTTGCTGTTGGATTGACGTCTAGTTACACGCGATTACTTCGCACAGACGTGATTGCAACATTAAAAGAAGATTACGTGACAATGGCAGCCTCAAAAGGAATAAGCAACAGACGTGTGTTGTGGAAACACGTTTTCCGACCTTCGAGCACCACAATTCTCACCTCTGCAGCACTGAACATGGGTGGCCTAATCGGAGGCACAATTATTATTGAAACCATCTTCGTGATTCCAGGTATCGGTTATGAAATTTTCTACGCCATTGGTTCTCGACAGATAATCGCCATGCAAACCCTGATTGCTCTTGTGGCGTTTGCCTACGTTTTTTTCAATTCCACTGTGGATATTCTTACTCAAATCATTGACCCAAGAACGAGAGAACGTCGTGCCTGATGTAACACAAACAGTCGAAGTTTCACAAAAACTTACAGTGACAAAGAACAAAAAGCCAATAGGTTTCTATCTTTCCTCAACATGGATTGGAACCGTAGTTTTCCTAGCCGCTTTTGGCTGGGTCTTACCAACACGACCATGGGATAGTGCAGATTATGACGCTCTGGGGGTTAAGCCGTTTTCGTCAAACCATCCGCTTGGTACAACCGGTGATGGCTATGACATGTTGTCAGGATTAGTCAACGGGGCAAAAATTTCAATTTTTGTTGCGCTCGTTGGCGTCATAATTGGAGGATCAATAGGAACTTTCATCGGGGTGACATCTGCGTACTATCGCGGCACGTACGACCGAATAGTAACGATGATTTTTAACGTCATGTTGTCGATTCCTAACCTTGTCCTGTCATTAGCATTGCTCTCCGTTCTTGCATACTCTGACGAGAACAATCCGACAACAACATCGCGCAGGGTCGGCGTTCTCATGCTTTCCCTCACAATTGTCGTCGTTCCGATTCTTGGACGAATCGGTCGAGCGTCAGCGCTCCAATGGGCTGGACGAGAGTTTGTTCTTGCGTCAAAGTCAATGGGCACTTCAAACTCGACAATCATTCTTCGCCACATCTTGCCGAATGTGGCACCAGCTATTTTGGCTATCGGATTCTTGGCTGTCGGTTCGTTGATTATCGTTGAGGGTTCTTTGGCAGTTCTTGGTATTGGTGTTCCTGGTGGAGCAAGTTGGGGCTCTATGTTGGCCAACGGTCGAGGCAACATTGCCTACTCTCCCCACGAGGTCTATATGCCCGCAATGGCCATCGCTCTGACTGTCATCTCCTGTAACTGGTTCGGTGACTACGTGCGCAGAGCATTAGACAAGAGGGAGTCAAAGATATGAGTTCACTGCTAAAGATTGACAATATGTCAGTCAGTTTCACCACACCGCGTGGCAATCTACGCGCGGTCAATGACGTCACAATAGAACTACTCAAGGGTGAGAGCCTCGGAGTTGTAGGAGAATCCGGTTCAGGCAAGACTGTGTTGTCGAGAGCAACAATGGGATTACTACCAGGCACTGCAACCAGAACCGGAACAATCACGTATAACGGTCAAGTCATTTCAGAACTACCGAAGGACGAAGTGCGAGAGCTCTGGGGC
>Ga0209443_1000660_pt1 | contig 23120 bp, 15 predicted proteins | sample LauGreBMM110DCMD_2_FD_187571 | JGI IMG/M metagenome (GOLD analysis project Ga0209443, IMG submission 187571) | Freshwater lake microbial communities from Lake Michigan, USA - Su13.BD.MM110.DCMD (SPAdes) (version 2) | ecosystem: Environmental > Aquatic > Freshwater > Lake | place: Lake Michigan... | reverse complement strand
GAAAATGTAAAAGACGTTTCTAGTTTACTAACACGATATTATAGAGCTTTTAAGAGATTAGATGACCCTGATAGTTTTGAAGGAAATGATCTTTATTCAAGAATCCAAACATTGGAAAAAAAAAAAGAAAGTTTAGAGTCTTTAGTAAATACAGTACCACCTTCACTAAAACAAATACCTGTAGTAACAAGAATGAATTCAATGTTTAAAAGTTTATTTGAAATATCAAATGATGTTCAAAAAGCAAAAATTATTTTAGAATTACAAAAATTACCTCAAAAATTTAAAGATTATGATAGAATGTTTTTAGGTGCAACTGAGAGAGATGTTGTTACATTAAAAAAAATTATAGACGATTTTTTAAAAAATCCATTTCCTGATAAAGTATTGGAAAGTTTGATAAATTTGCTTGATGATATATCTTTATCACGTGGCGGTACCAAACGTAAATTTAAACATGCACAAATATTTACAAACAAATATAAGACAATTAGAAAACGTCGTACTTCAAAAATCCGTTAAAATCGTATATCCTTGTTTATTGTAGAACGCTCTTCGTTTCGCCCATTGATTTTGAAACGTTGGATGCGGATCTACTATATCAATCACCGTTGGTCGTTCATGTTTCACGCGCAAAATACGTCCCACTGCCTGTGTGACATCCGTCTTTGGTGTTGCCAGAATCAACGTAGTCAACGTTTTAATGTCCAACGCTTCTTCTGCCATCGCATACGTTGCCAATACTATTTTTTTGTTTTCTGTTTCTTTCAAAGCCGTTTGTTTCATACCACCTACATAGTACCCCACCGTTCCCAACTGTCGATACTCAATCGCATCATATAGATAAGCAAGTAGCGCTTTAGTATGTGATAACACCATAATTTGTCCAGTGGTGGGCATGGTCAATAATTTTTGAATGATTTGTACAATGGTATCTTTCCGATCATTGTATTCACTTACCTTTTTAATCATACTCGTATAATTTGTTTCTCCACGAAAATTCAAAATCACTTCATTGAAAGATGGATCTGGTGTCGTATACATGATTTTGTGAATATATACGGTCGTGCGTTCTCTCTTTGCAGAATAAACGACCTCTCCCAAGAACAACTTGAATACTTTGGTAAGACCATCTTTACGTTCCATCGTTGCAGAAAGACCCAACATGTAAGGTGTCACAATATGGAAAAGGGCATTGCTAAACACTTCCGCAGCAATGTGATGCGTCTCATCAATGATGGTAAGACCAAATCCTTCAAATACTTCTTTGGGGTACGTTTTCATCGAAATACTTTGTAACATTCCAATGACAATGTCTTTGTTCACATCCATTGTATCTCCTTGAATACGACCGATAGTTGCTGTCGGAAGAAATTCATGGATTCGTTCAATCCATTGCTCTAGCAAAAATTCCTTGTGTACAATAACCAAAGTTTTTTTACCAATACGATGAATGAGGTGCAAGGCCACAATGGTTTTACCGAACCCGCAAGGTAACTCTAGCAATCCACATTTTGCCTTTAAAAATGCATCCACTGCACCTACCTGTTCTGCACGAATCGTACCATGAAAATCAAGTTGTATGCTCTTTCCTTCGTCAATACGTGAAGGGGCATCACCATAGACAGAAAGTCCGTAAAAACGTGGCACATACATTTTATGAGGTGACTCTCGCCATGCTTTGAATTCTTTATCATCACCGTAATCTTGACGCACTTTAAAGGTTAGTTTACGACGCAATTCATGATGTTGAATGGGAGACAACAAATCTTTAGGAATGGTGTAGCCTTTGGATCCAAGAAACATTTTACGGATAGATGGAAAAACAAAAGTCAATTTTAAAAAAAAATAATACTCTAAACTATGAATCTTTTACATGGCATTGTTCTTGTTTTACTTTGTGCTATCATTTTGATGGACGTAAAAGTACCTGCTTCAGTACAATCGTTAGGGAAAGTACCGGTTACGATTACTTTATTATTTTTAATCTTTTATTTATTTACTAAATCTCCTATTTTAGGTGTTATTGGATTAGTAGCAGCGTATCAAGCCATGCAAAGTAACATGGTAAGATACATTCAACCACAATTGCCTGACGATGGTGAATTTACACCACAAAATCAATTTCAAGAAACGTTGGAAGAACAAGTGGTTCAAAACATTGTACCTTTAGTACAAACACAAAGCCCTGTGCATTTACAATTCAAATATAACTCAGAAAATACGCATTCAGCGTCGCCTCTTTGATTTTTTTGATTTTTTTGATTTTGTTTTTTTTTGATTCTTTGATTTACGGTAACGTCTTCCTCCTGCATTATTCCATCTTTCCATTAATTCTTCTGCATCTTGTTGTTCTTTTGCTTCCTTTTCTTCTCTTGCTTGTCGTTGTTCTGGGGTTTCTCGAATAACGGCTGTTTCAGACGTTTCATTCAAATGTCCTGATACTGCCGCTCTCAAATGTTCCGATGGATCAAATGTTGATTGTTCTGTAGGTATGTATGTATCTGGCATATCATCTCCTTGTTGTCCTGGTAATATGGTTTCTTCGTACATTACAGGAAAATGTGCTGTTTCAGGTGAAACAAAAATACCACTTAATTTAGCAATTAATTTATCTATTGTTTCATCTACTTCTTTGTGTCTTGGATCATCTTTATCAAATTTCTTTTTTGTTTCTATCAGTTTTGGAATCATATCTAATATTTTTATAATAAGAGGTGATTTTTCTACTACATACGCAGCCGCCATATACTAAGGAAACAATTTAAATAAAATTCATATATTAATTCTATGCGCCTACCATGGGTTCCTATATTGTTGAGAACCCGAACTATTTCACGCGTGGTACCTTATTCGTATATCGTACACGAAATTAAAAACCATCAAGTAGAACAAGCAAAGATATTACCTGAAAATAACATCTTTGTTCGTATGGTGGATGGTACAACTCAAAACTCTGTTTTACCAGATACGTCCGTAGTGAATCTTTTACTAGAAAATGATGTACCTTTTGCGGTAGAACAAAAACCTCCCGATGTATTAGCTACGATTGCAAACGCAGCGTTTCCCATTTTTCTTTTATTTTCTTTTTTGTCTGCACGTCAAGGTCCAATGCCTTTTGATATTGGAAAATCAAAAACAACAGTAGAAATGAAACCGACTGGAGTTACGTTTGCAGACGTTGCTGGATGCGACGGTTCCAAGTTAGAATTACAAGAAGTCGTTGACTTTTTGAAAAATCCTGAAAAGTATGAAGCAGTAGGTGCAAAAGCACCACGCGGTGTATTGATGGAAGGACCTCCTGGTACAGGAAAAACATTGTTGGCGAAAGCAGTCGCCGGAGAAGCTGGTGTTCCCTTTTTATCAGCTTCTGGTTCTGAATTTGTAGAAATGTTTGTAGGGGTAGGTGCAAGTCGTGTGCGTGACCTGTTTGACAAGGCGAAGAAGAATGCACCCTGTATCGTTTTTATTGATGAAATTGATGCCGTTGCCAAGAAACGTGGCGGTGCTTCTGGTGGTCCTCGTAGTGGTGGAAATGATGAACAAGAACAAACACTGAATCAAATCTTGACCGAAATGGATGGGTTTGAAGGTTCAAGTGGTGTCGTAGTGATTGCAGCAACCAATCGTGCCGATGTACTGGATGCTGCCATTTTGAGACCAGGACGATTTGATCGTCGTGTTCCAGTTGATTTACCAGATCGTGCAGGAAGAGAAGCCATTTTAAAAGTGCATGCCAAAACACGTCCACTTGATTCAAGTGTGGATTTGAACGTCATTGCTTCACGTACGACTGGATTTAGCGGTGCCTCTCTTGCCAATTTATTGAATGAAGCAGCGATTGTGTCTGCTCGAAGAAACAAAACGGATATTTCGATTCGTGAAGTAGACTATGCTTTAGATCGTCTCACGGTAGGTATTGAAAAACCTATGACGATGTCTCAACAGAAAAAGGAGTTGGTAGCTTATCATGAGGCAGGACATGCCATCATGGGTTTGTTGACACCAGGGTTTGACAAGGTAGCCAAGGTAACGATTATTCCAAGGAGTAACGCAGGTGGTTTTACTCTTTTTGTACCACCAGAGGAAGATATGTTTACAAAGAAATATTTAGAGTCACGTATTCAAGTGGCATTGGGTGGTCGTGTTGCAGAGGAACTTGCCTTTGGTGTAGAGAATAGTACAACGGGTGCTTCTTCCGATTTACAATCAGTTGCTTCTTTAGCAAGGACGATGGTAACTCAATGGGGATTTTCAGAGGAGTTGGGTCCATCCGCATGGGAGGTTCCAAATAGTTATACACGAATTGCGTCCGAAGGAACACAAGAATTAATTGATACAGAAGTACAGGAAATTGTAGAAAAAGCATACAAGTTATGTAAACAAACCTTATCTGCCAATTGGGGATTAGTAAAGAAGTTGGTTGATTTGTTATTGGTGGAGGAAACGGTAAATGCCGAAACATTACAAACTTTTCTAAATGAATAATATGGAAAAACCAAAGACCTGGGGGTTTAGAAAAGCACAACATTTTGGAAATGAAAATGATTGGGAAAACCATAAAATCGAAATAATTCCAGAATTAAGAAATAATTTAATTCGTAGATGGCATTATAAATTAAATCGGATGAAAAATTTGGATGTAAGAGAATGGATAGATGTTGAATTTAAAGAATTTGAAGAAAAGTTAAAACGTGACGGTAAAAATTATTCGTTTGATGAAACATGGGATGCATATATTAATCGTTATGAAAATGAACTTGTATCTATGGGACAAGGCAAATTTGTAGAAGAAATGAGAAATGAATTTAAAAAAGACGAAATGGAAATTTTAAAAAAACGTGAAGTATTAAATCCACCACCCAAAAAAAAATCATGGTTTGGACGTGGTAAAACAAGAAAAAGAACTAGACGCAATCGTTTGCGGTGAATGTTTCTCCAAATTCAAGAAACAATTTCTAAAGGAATAATATGGAAAAACCAAAGCGATGGGGGTTTCACAAATCGGAATTTTTTGGAACTGAAAATGAATGGGAAAAATACAAAGAACATGTAATCCCAGAATTAAAAACTAATTTAATTCGTAGATGGCAATACAAAATAATGAAAATGAATCGTGAATCCTTAAGAGAATGGATAGATGTTGAATTTAAAGAATTTGAAGAAAAGTTAAAAAGCGATGGTAAAAATTATTCGTTTGATGAAACATGGGATGCATATATTAGACGTTATGAAAATGAACTTGTATCTATGGGGGAAGGCAAATTTGTAGAAGAAATGAGAAATGAATTTAAAAAAGACGAAATGGAAATTTTAAAAAAACGTGAAGCATTAAATCCACCACCCAAAAAAAAATCATGGTTTGGACGTGGTAAAACAAGAAAAAGAACTAGACGTAAACGTTTGCGGTGATTTTGTTACTTTACAATCTTATTACATTTTATGAGAATTATGACTTTTCTTTTTCCGATGATGAATTTAAAAGATATTGATTTTGAATTGGCAAGGCTTCGTATGAGAACGGGTATGTTATTACGGAAAAAACAAGAAGTATTGAAAGATATTACTGGTTTAAATTTTCATAATGAATCTGATATTGATTACCATTTAAAACAGACGTTTGATCCACCGGAAAAAAACGCCAAAAGTGAACATTTTGAAGTCATTAAACAAAAAGATTTTACTTTTAAACAAGTAGGTGGTCATGATCTCATCAAAGATGAATTGATGCAATGTTCTGATTTATTGATACAGTACGAAAAATATGCCAAATATAACGTAAGAACACCCAAAGGACTTATTTTAGAAGGTCCACCTGGAAATGGTAAAACCCTTTTAGCCAAAGGTTTTAGTGGTGAATTAAATGTGGGCTTTATTCCCGTTTCAGGATCACAATTTCAAGAAAAATATGTAGGGGTAGGCGCTGCACGAGTTCGTGAACTCTTTGACTTGGCGAAAGAAAACGTACCCTGTATTATTTTCATGGATGAAATTGATGCCATTGGTCGTAAACGCACTGGTGGTGATTCTCAAGACCACGATTCTACCTTGAATGAACTGTTAGTCAATTTAGATGGATTCAAATCAACCAACGGTATTTTTTTAATGGGTGCAACCAATCGTATGGATTTATTGGACGATGCATTGATAAGACCTGGACGTATCGATAAAAAAATATATGTAAGCAATCCAAATAAACAAACGAGAGAAGCCATTATTGCCATTCACTTGAAAGGAAAACCGTATCAGTTTTCAGTGCCTACCTTTGTAGACATGACGAATGGTTATTCTGGCGCACAAATTGAAAATATTTTGAATGAAGCCATGTTGTATGCCTTGAGACAAAACAGAGAATCTATTACGATGCAAGATTTAGAAATCATTTCCAATCGTATTTTGGTAGGGTTTCAATCAACCGCCCATATTCTTAACAAAGAAACCTTGTACCAAGTTGCAGTCCATGAAATGGGGCACGCTTTAATCGGTTATTTTACAAAACACAAAAAGTTAATCAAGGTTACGATCAATGTATGGTCTCCTACAAGTTTAGGGTTTACGTTATTTGAACCGAATGATTCATTGTTGACAACAAAAGAAGGATTGATGCATGAATTGATGGTTTTGCTTGGTGGAAGAATTGCAGAAGAAATGATTTGTGGAATAACGACTACAGGTGCAACACATGATTTTTTGCAGGCAAAGAAACTTGCTGAAAAAATGATTGTAGATTATGGCATGGGGAAACACATTATGATTCCTCATGGGTCAGATCGTTATCGTGAATTGGTGGATCAAGAAATTGACGATTTGTTGGCAACGGCGTATGATAATGCAAGAACGTTGTTATTGAAAATAGAACCTTTGGTCAAAGATTGTGCGGATACATTAGTCAAAGAACATGTATTAAAGGAAGAAGACATTCGTTCTAAACTATAAAAATTGAATGCAACATTGTAAAGATTCATTAAAATGAAGAAGTGTCAAATTATCGAAAAAGCAACAGAGGTATTAGCTATCAAGTATGGTTTTAATGCATCTGAAGCCAAAGAATTCTTGAATCCAACGGATCATTATACCAAAGACATTTTAAAAGAACAATTCGACATTCACAAAGAGTACACATTAAAACGTATGAAGGTGAAACCTCTTGGTGTACGTATGCCTAATATGCCAGAAGATATTAGCGAAAATATGATTAAATTTGCTCTTCGAAAGAAAGGGTTATTTACACGATGGGATTGTAAAGGTGACCTTCTTTCAGATACAGAAGGTGTACAAGAATGCAAATGTTTTACAAGTGATGGACCAAGTAGTTTTACACCTTCGTCAGAATGGAATGTGATTTATTTCTTAGATGCACGTCAATGGTTGCAAGATCACTTTATTCTCTATAAAGTGAACATGAAAAATACGTCTAAAGAATGGAAAGATCTCAAAATGAACAAAAAAGAATCATTTCAAGATAAGTGCAACAAAGGTCAACGACCACGTATTACATGGGATGAATTATACCCTCAGATACGTGATAAAACAGAACTCGTCGTAGAGGGAACATTTGAGACATTTATAGGACAGATTTAAGACGTTCCGCAATCAATTGAACAACCGGTACGGAAACTGCATTTCCAGCCAACGTGTATAATTTGGAATCGGCCAAAGGCGGTAATATATAAGTCGATGGAAATCCTTGTAAATTGAAACATTCACGTGGTGTTAATTTTCGGATTCCTTTATCATCTAAGATAATGGGTACATTGTGTCCTCCCGTACCCATGTTGGCCGTTAACGTAGGACATTCGCCACTTTTGTTTTCACGTACATAGACACGACGATATTGATAAATGGTATTTTTTTTTGTAACGTTGGTGCTCACTAATGGCCACGTTGATGAAGTTGCTGTGTAATAATATTTATCAGGAATGTTCTGTTCCAAAAACTCCGAAATGTGTCTTTTTTGTAATTTGGGAAAATCTAAACTAAAAGGTGCATCCGATAGTAACCCTACAATATAGATTCGTTCACGATGATGCGGAATACCCGTAATCTCTGCCGTATTCAACACTTTGTAATGAAGATGGTAGCCTTTACTTTCCAATTGTTCTTTGATGACACCAAATGTCTTTTTATCATCATGACTCATTAAATTCTTCACATTTTCCAATACGATGCATTTAGGATGGTGATGTTCCAAAATTTCCAATATTTTCCAAAAGACATTGGATCGTTTATCGTCAAACCCTTCACGATGACCTGCAATACTAAAAGGTTGACAAGGAAATCCGCCTGTCAAAATGTCATGTGGTGGAATGTCTTCTAGACGAATATCATTAAGATCTTTCAAGGTAAGTTTATGAGAAAAATTCGCATCGTAGATAGTTTTCGATGGGGGTGCCATGTCATTAGCGAATACGGTGTTTCCAAAGGCAAGGCTAAAAGCACCGGTACCAGCAAACAAATCAATGGCCATTTATACATACTAACTATTTGAAAATCAATTTTTCCAATGAAGGTATCTATTTATAGTATGATCATTGAAATACATTGTACAGAAAAAAATAAAGCAGAAATAGAAAAATATGCAGTATGTGCTCAAGAACAAATAGATAACTTTGTACTTCATCCATGGCAAGGAATATGTGATGAAAATTATTATATTTTTATTGCTTATGAACATCGCGAACCTTGTCCACTTATTTTAGGATGGATGAAAGTGCACATTAAAATGATTGAATCACGTTTACGTAATCAAAAAACACTACGTATTGCTCACGTAGATTATATTTCGACGAATCAATTGTATCAAGGAAATGGAAAACAAATGATGGCACAAATGGAACAAAGCATGAGAGAAAAATTTTGTCATTTTGTAGAACTTATGCCATTATCTGGTGTAATTGGATTTTATACAAAATTAGGATATGTACTTGATTTTGAAGAAGTTAATTATTACACGAAATGGTTTACTGATAAAACACGGTTTACTCGAGAATTAGAAGTATATGAACGTCAATTAAATGAAGAACAAAAAGAAATAGAACGAAGAATGGAAGAAGATGAACAAGAATCGTTTCAACCCATTTTTGATGAACTTTCTACAGAAGAACAAGAAAAATATGAAGAATTATTTGAAGAAGATGGGTCTATACGCATTGAATTAATTTTTATGCATGAAGAAATAAAACGCCAAGCATTGGAAGAAGGAAAAACAGAAGAGGAAGCAGAAGAAGCTGGAATGCAAGAAGTAAGAAAAAGGTTAGAATCTTAAAATCTAAATGTACGTTATGTTGGTTTGGTTATTATTATTAGCCTACGTAGTGGATACGTATTACGACAATAAATATTCCAAACAATTATTTTCTTATAAAAAACAATTTAAATTAGCTATGATTGTGTTTGGTGTATTTTCTTTTTACATGTTTACTAAAAAAAATCCTGACCAATCAAAATCGTTCATGCAACATTTAAATGGTGTCATTCGATACATGCCAATGGACAAAGAGGCCAAAGATATAATGACTCCCTTTTTCTCTTCAAATACTGGAGAACAACGTATCTTAACTTCAGGTGTAGAGGCTACTTCTAGAAGTGTAAGTGGCACCAAAAAGAAATACGTTGCTGCGCAACAAGGATGGAAATGTAACGATTGTCAGACACAATTAGATGCATGGTTTGAAGTAGATCACAAAACAAGACTAGCCGATGGTGGATCCAACCATATTGATAATTTAGTGGCTTTGTGTAGAAATTGTCACGGGAAAAAAACAACGTTTGAAAATTTGTAGATTGTAAGTATGGATGAATTGTTATTGTATCAAAAAAGAAAAAGACAAAAAATTGAAACGGGAATTTTAATAGAAAAGGAAACCATGTGGCACCAACTTCCTTACGGAATCTTCATGAAGATCTACGAGCTTGACGGTGTCAAACACCGATTTACAATTGACACTACTAATGGTAAACGTGGACCGATTGAAAAATTAATTGGAAATGAATGGAAGCGGATTTAATCCTATCTTATTAGTATGATTGTATTTATTATTCTTTATATAATCGTTTGGATTGTTGTAACTGGACTTTTTTATAAAATTAGAAAAGTAAATTTACAACAGTTTGATAAAAATACAATTTTATTTTGGATTTTATATTTCAGCGCTATGATTTGTTTTTTTCTTTGCGTGTTTTATAGTCCTTGGAATCATGGCTTAAAAAAGGTAATTGATGATGCCAAGAAAAAGTACGATTCATTAAAAGCAGATACGGAATCAAATTATCAAAATCAAATCAAAGCATTTTGGGTGGATGCTTTGAATGAACAAAATCGATATTATTTTTTTTCATTGATGACTCTTACGCTACTCCCCTTTTTTTATTTTTTCTTTTTTATGATTAGTAATACTGTAGAAGAAATAAATACATTTATTCATAATTCGTTGACCTTTATATTGTTAACTATTAGCATATTTTATACAGCCATTATATTGCTTCTTTATACCATTACTAGTAAAAAATGGACATCTATGATGATACCAATTACTTTCATTGTTTTTTTAATTAGTATTTTATATTTTCAAATATCAATTCCTTTTTTTCATGCTTTAGGATTTATGAGTCTTTGTTTTATTGAATGTATGCTTTTATTGTCCAACGTTGCTTTTTTTTGGACTCTTATACCATTAGCACCCTTTTATTTTGCATTATTTATGTATTATATAAATAGAAATTAATATTTAGGAATGTATTATAAATAGAAATTAAATATTTAGGAATAGTATGTCTAGTTACGAAGATCTTAACACTACTTACAAAAATGGTGTCCCTCAAAATTTCAAATGGTCACTACCAGATTCAAACCCTGCCCCCCCTAGAGAGATGAAAGAATATCCCCCCAGAAGGTATGAGGACCTCCACCCATTAGAACGTGCCATGGAAGTAGAACGTGCACCACCTGCAGATAGTGTCTTTGATTTTTTTGTTCAAAAAATATTGGAATGGAGACGTGGTAAAGCACCAGATCCATTTGCTGGTATGACAGAGGAAGAAATTACGCGTACATTAAATCAACCAACCGGTGGTAGACGTAACAGACGCAATCGGTCTCGCAGACGCAATCGGTCGAGACGTTAATCGTGAACACATAGCAACACCGCTAATTGAAGCGCCAACTCATCCGGATTTTTGAGTTGAGTAATCAGAGTTTCTACCGAATGAAGACCCATCACAATTTTATAAAAAAGAGGATTAAAACAAGCATTGTATTTTTGTAGTTTGGTATTCAATTCATAAAAATTGTATACTGAAAAGGAATGTTTAATCTCCATTGATTTTTGATAAATATGAATCATAAACGTTTTTATATCTTGAATTTGGTCTTCCTTTAGATTACCACATACAAATTCCATCGTATGATGTGCAGAGGACTCATAATCATGCATAATCAAGCCTTTGACTAATTCATAAATGGTATCTTTTTGTGAATCCGTTAATTGAATCACAAACCCAAAATCAATGATACACAATGAATCACCTTGAAACAATAAATTTCCTGCATGAAGATCACCATGAATAAAACCATGATGGGTTAACAAATGAAGAACCATTTCTATTAAATAACTAATGGAAGTTTGCAACTCCTTTTCAGTTAACATCGACATGTTTTTATGATCTACTTTGGTCATGACAATATGTGTCTCGTTGCATTCCGTCTCTATCAAGGTAGGCGTAATGATAAAAGGATAAGAGGCAATCGATTGAAACGTTTTGTGATTCTTTACTTCTTGCAGATAATCTAACTGCGTTAAAAAACTATCTTTGATTTCGTGAAACGCGAGAAAAGTGGTAGGTATGGGATACATCCAATGAATCCAATCCAAGTACCATTCTAGCGAATGAATACTTTCGTTAATTCGTGTATCAATGTTTCTGCGTTTTGTTTTTACGACTATGGGTTTATCTTCCCATGAACTTTCATAAACAATAGAAATAAGACCTGAACCCAAAATTTTGATAACGGGAAAGGTAGGTTCAAATTCTTCAGGTGAAAAAGGAATGGAATGAACAGAAGAAAATAAATATTTACCAGATAAGGATTGAAAAAATTTGGTATACAATATATTCACTTGAATACACTGTTGCCAAAATGATTCCGTGTCAAATGTTCCTTTCCAAGCATAACGGATAGTTTCTTTAGCTAAAATGTATGCTATTTTTGGTAATTCCATAACAAACATAGGGGCATTAGTCTTTAACTATTTACAATTTTTAATATTATAGTAAACTATGGCTCTCCAAAACGTTTTGTTGATCGATGATCAAATTCCACAGTATCAGGAAATTGTAGATGCAGTAAATGCGGATACTATCGCTATTGTATACAATTATTCCAATACGGATATTCTCAATTCTTTAGATACTAAAATCCATCGTTTAGGAATATTTTTTGCTTCACCAATAACTTCTTTTTTAAATAATGAATCATTCTTTTCAGACACAAATACCCAATGCATTATTCAATGGATACAAAAATATAACATTTCAACCATTGATTACTTTGCGTGTAATACATTGAATAATCCACAATGGCAATCGTATTATGCAACAATTCAAGAAACGGGTGTAGTCATTGGTGCATCGAATAACGAAACGGGTAACTTGAAATATGGTGGTGATTGGACAATGGAAAGTAGTGGAGAAAATGTGGATTTGATTTATTTTACAACCGATATTGAAAGTTACAAATATTTATTAGATCCAATTACATGTTCTGTACCTTGTAACATTACTACTACGGATACAATGATTACCATTGATTTTAGAAGTGGCACTTCTACACTTACGTTTGATGGTGCACTAGGTGTAACAGGTTTTTTTATTAATAACGCAACTATTACACCAAGTGTTACAAATAAAACGTTACAATTTATAAATTCAAATGGTTCAACTGGTCCCATTTATACAAATCAATCTTGGGCTCTCAATGTTACTTCTTCAACTCAATATTTATATAATTTATATCCTTCAAATGCAATATTTACAGTAAATGGGAACACCTTTAATTGTTCATCATCTATAAATAATAATAAAAATATTCAAGAATTATTTACTTATTTACAAACTGCACCTCCTTCACCCAAAGTTATATCTCCAAATTGTAGTATTACTTCTACTAATACAGATATAATTGTTGACTTTAGAGGTACTGGTTCGAATCTTATGTTTGATGGAACTGTATCCGCAGGATTTCTTACGAATGCAATTTCAGAGTCAACTGGAGGTGGTAAACTTTTAACATTTATTAATTCATCTGGAGTAAGTATTTATCCAATTACATTTTGGTCCTTTCAACGTACTACTTTAAATAATCAATCTTATTCTATTATACCTTCCAATACATTACCACCGATAAATGGAATTATCTATGGTTTTTCTCAATCTACTGTAAACAATACGAGTATTACAAATTTATTTAATGATATAGAAACAATACCATCTTCGGTACCTAATGTTATAACACCTTATCCTGCATCTAGATCCGATCCATGTACTATTTCTATTACTGCCACTGAAATTATAATTGATTTTACGAATGGTGGTCCTTCTACACTTACGTACGATACGTTCCAATACAGTGGGTATCTTATTGATACTGCTGATATTACTTTACCCGTTACTGGTAGATTATTAAAAATTATTAATTCAAAAGGTGTACTCAATACAACTGTATCATGGGCTCTTAATAAAATTAGTAATGCAGGATATTCTTATCAATTATACAATAGCAATTCAAATTTTTCCATAAATGATAATCAATTTTCCAATGCTCAAATTGTTGATAGTTATAATACTAATAATTTGTATGGAAAAAGTTTTTTTGATTTTATAAAAACAGCACCACCTACGTATAACGTTGTTTCTCCTCCTTGTACCATTACGAATACGGTAACAGATATTATAGTTGATTTTAGAAGTGGAAATTCTACACTTTATTTTGATGGAAACTCGAGTTCAGGATTATTCACGAATGCACCTATGTTTAGTGTTCCTAGTGGATCAACTGGATTAACTGGTGCTAAAATGACATTTATTAATTCAAATGGAATCATTAATACAGGTAATTATTTATTTACTGTTAAAGCTACTACTTACAATGGAAATGCTTATAACATAACAACTTCAACTGATACACCAACATTTAATGGTGTTACCTATTATTGGAGTGGGTCACAATCGAATACGGATAGTGTAAGAAGTTTTTTTAACTATGTATCCAAAGGTATATCTCCTGCCATTACATCAAGTCCTTGTAGCATTACTTCTAATGCTACAGAAATCCTTGTTGATTTTACAGGAACGGGGTCCACACTTACGTTTAATGGGAATCATTCTACCGGTTTTCTTACCTCGGCAAATCTTGGTTCAACGGGGACGAATAAAGCATTAGGATTTATTAATGCAAATGGAAAAATCTATGCAAATAATAATTGGTCAGTAAACACAAGTACACATGAAAATTCTAAGTATCAAATAACTCTAACTAGTGGTACGTCGTTTAATTTGAATGCATCTAACTTTAATCTTCATGCAACTGTAATGGCTAATAATCACATTCAATCATTACTTAATTATTTGCCAACAGTACAATCGTTATTAGCTATTTCTGCTCCGTGTAGTATTATTTCTACTGCTACAGAGGTCATTGTAAATTTTGGAGGTACTGGTTCTAACCTTATCTATGATGGAAATGCAATTACTGGATTTCTTACGACTAATGTTGGATTAACTGGGGTTGGTTCAACTGGTTCAACCGGTGTTGGTGCAACTGGTTCAGGTAAATTGTTACGTTTTATTAATTCCAATGGAACCATCTATACAACTCAAACATGGACAGTAGCCACTACTACGTTATATGGTAGTACATTTACGTTAACACCTTCAAGTACAACGATTACTGTAAATAATGCAAACTATTATTGTTCTTTTAACTCATTTAATACTCTTAATGCTCAAGCTTTATTTGATTATGTAGTCACAGCAAAACCTATCATAGCTACTTCTGCACCGTGTAGCATTATTTCTAATAATACAGATATTATTGTTGATTTTACAGGAACGGGGTCCACACTTACTTTTGATGGATATCTATTTTCTGGGTTTCTTACAAGTAATGTTGGATTAACTCGTGTTGGTTCAGGTGTAACAGGTGTTGGTACAACAGGTGCAGGTAAATCGTTACGATTTATTAATTCTAATGGAACCATTTATACAAATCAAACATGGACAGTAGCCACTACTACGTTGAATGGCAATACTTATAGTTTAGCACCTGCAAATACAACAGTTTATGTAAATGCTTACAGTTGGAATTGTGCTGCGTCTACTTCATCTCAGGGTAATTATATAAATAGTAAGGGTTTATTCGATTATTTATTAACTGCAAAATCACATATCGTTCAATATACGAATTGCATCATTACCTCTACTGCTACGGATATTATCATTGATTTAACCAGTGGTACGTCTACTATTTCAGTGGATGGAAATAATAATGTATTCTACACAAATGCATCACTTGGATCAACCGGTACTGGTAAATCGTTACGATTTGTAAATTCCAATGGAACTTTTTATACAAATAGGACATGGTCAGTTGCATCCACAACATTGAATGGAAATACGTTTACATTAACCCCTTCTTCCCTAAATTTTACCTTATCTAATTTTAATGGTTTTGACCTTAACATTGCCCATGGAAATCTTAGTATGAAATATTTGTTTGATTCTTTACCAACTGCCACACCACACATCAATATTAAAAAAAATATTACGGTTACCTCGGATGCTACAACGATTACATTGGATTATACAACACCTGGCACTTCTCATTTTTTATATGATGGATCTAGTCCCAATTTTTATACAAATGCAACTTTGGGGTCAACTGGTGCAGGTAAAACGTTAAAAATCATAACTTCAGGTGGAACAGTAACTGCCAGTCCAACATTTACAGTTGCATCTACTACATATAACGGCAATACTTTTAGTATAACATCTTCAAATAATTACATTAGCATAAATGATTGCGCTTTTTTCATAAGCACAACAAATTATACACCCGTTACTTATCAACCTCTTTTTGATTATGTGCCGAATGTGACAAGTGCTGCCGTATTACCTTGTAGTATTACCATGAATGCGTCTGATATCATTGTAGATCTGGATGGTACAGATTCTACTCTTACCTTTGATGGTAATGTAACGTTTGGATTTACTACAAACGCAACTATTTTTGCAAGTGAATCCAATAGAAATTTAAAATTTGTAAAGTCAACCGGAACTTTTTATACAAGTTATTCTGCATGGAAAGTACATGTATATGGTTCTGGTTTTGCCATTAGAAATAATGGCTATAATGCATTCGTAATAAATGGTACTTCCTATTATGTTGGCCAATCGAGCTCTAACAATGGTAGTATTCAATCGTTGTTTACCATGTTAACTACAACAACACCCCCTAGTAAAATAACCGTTCCTTGCAGTGTTACAGACACTAGTACAGAAATAATTGTTGATTTTAGAGGCACAGATTCTTATCTTTTATTTGATGGAAATATTTCTAATGGATTTTTAACAAATGCAACAGGTCTTACAACAAATAGTAATACAGTGGATAGAAATTTTAGATTTATAAATAAAAATGGTGATTCATTTTATGCGCATTCCACTACATATGGAACTATCAATTGTGACATTTCTACTACTACTTTGCTTGAATGTACTTATAAATTACAACCTACAAGTTTAGTATTTATCGTAAATAATACACTATATAATTGTAATCAAACCATGCTAAACAATGCAAATATTCAAACCATGTTTTCTACCTTACCAACACAATCGCCATCACCATTAATTACATCTATCCCTTGTAGAATTACGACTACATCTTCAGAAATAGTGGTTGATATAACAAAATCTAGTGATAAATTGTATTATAATGGTTGTGCAAATAATGGTTTTCTTGCAGATGTGATTGAAGGTTCAACCGGTGGTAATAGAAAAATAAAATTTATAAATTCTTATGGTTCATTTTATACAAATAATACATGGGGGGTAAACACAACTGGTACACGTCCATACCTTGGGTTTGATAATCATTATTATAAAATAGAAACGTCTAGTGATGATAATTCCTATATCTTAAATGGTGTTTCATTTAATAATGGTTCATTGAATAATAATAGTAGTGTCCAATCTTTATTTTCTTATTTACCAACTGCAATACCGATGATTCGTTCAAACCCTTGCAGTATTATTTGTACAGATACAACTATTATTGTTGATTTTACAGGTACTGGGACTATTCTTTCATTTGATTCAGCATTTGCAGGTATTCTTACAAATAATGTTGTATTTACTGGTGTTGGTGTAATAAATGGATATAAACAGTTACGTATTATCAACACAAATGGAACCATTTATACAAATACAAACTGGACAATTAGTACAAATGATAATTATTCTTATACTATAGTACCTCCTTCTACTGTGTTTACTGTAAATGGCAATAGTTATAATTGTAGTGCATTTTCATTGAATAATGTGATTATGCAATCTTTTTTTGATTATATATCAACTGCATCACCTTCATATAAAGTTATATCACCAGAGTGTAGTATTACTACAACAACTACAGATATTTTGGTAGATTTTACAGGCACTGGATCAACACTTATGTTTGATGGAACTGTATTCAATGGTTTCCTCACGAAAACATCTTTGTCACCAATGACCTCTAAAAGATTAGTATTTGTAAATTCTTATGGTAAATTTTATACCAATTTTGATACTAATTTGACATGGACAATTGCAACTACTAGCTTAAATGAAAATACTTTTAGTATATCACCTTCAAACAATACAGTTGCTATAAATAATACTTGCTATAATTTTAAACCGACACCAATAAATAATAAAAATATTGAATATTTGTTTACTTATTTACAATCAGCAAAACCAAACACAGCTGTTTCTGCACCATGTAGTATTACTTCTAATGCTACAGATATTGTGGTAGATTTTACAGGTAATGGATCTACCCTTACCTTTGATCAAACTAGTTATAGTGGGTTTATTACGGATGCAACTTTTGAATCAACTGGATCTGGAAAAAGATTAACCTTTATCAATTCAAATGGACCAATCTATACAAATACAACATGGACGTCGGTTTCGTTCACCACATATAATGCAATAACACCTGGTACAATAGTTACCAACACGACTAGTATTAAATATTTTACTGTAAATGGTAATCCTTACAGTTGTTCATTAAGTAATGCTTCAAGTATTCAATCTTTATTTGATTATTTATTAACAGCAACACCAAGCACTAAAGTTACAACTACTTGTACTATCACTACTACAACTACAGAAATAAACATTGATTTTACAGGGACAGAATCTATTCTTATGTTTGATCCAACTGTATTCGGCGGTTTTCTTACGAATGCAACAGGACTAATTAGTTCAGCTACTGGAAAAGTATTAAAATTTACAAATTCCAATGGTGTTTTTTATCCTTCTATTAATAAAAATACATTTACGAATTGTTCATGTGAGGCATCTACATTGAATGGATGTAATTTTAGTATAAGACCTTGGGGTAATCCATTTATCATAAATGGTAATACTTATGATTGTTCTGCCTTGACGAGTAATTATACTAGTATCCAATCTTTATTTACTTATATATTAACTGCTCCTGTTCCTACCATCACATCATTACCTTGTACGGTTATTTCTACTTCTACAGAAATTATTGTGAATCTTGAAGGAACGGAGTCATTACTTACTTATGATAGTAATAAAATAGGTGGTGGATTTTATGCTACTATTGTTGGATTAACGGGCGTTGGTTTAGGTTCAACGGGTGTTGCTTCAACAGGAAATAACAGATTTCTAAGATTTATAAATTCAAATGGTTCTTTTTATACAAGTCAAAGATGGACGATTACCGCTACTACGTTGTATAATAATTCTTATGCTTTAATACCACCGAATAATGCATTTTCTGTAAATAATAAGTCCTATTATTCTCATTCTTATAGAACGTTTGATTTTAGTACTTTAGTTACCGATTTACAAACTGCTACACCATCAAACTTTGAATCACCAATTTGTAGCATTACATCTAGTGCAACTGATATTATTGTTGATTTTAGAGGCACTGGATCGACGCTTACCATTGATACAACTACGTTGAATGGTTTCCTTACCAGTGCAACTCTTACAACTGGAGGTAGTAAAAAATTAAGATTTATTAATTTAAATGGTGATACTTACTATACTACAGATGTAACATGGACAGTTGATCCTGTCACTTTACACGACAAAAAGTATATGATGTACCCAAATAGTAATTCGTTTCGTGTAAACAATATTCCATTTTATATAAGTCAACAGCCAATAAATAATAATAACATGAAATATTTATTTAATTATTTGCCCAATGCGATACCCCCATCTACATTATCATTACCTTGTACTATTACTAGTACAGCCACAGAGGTTTTAATAGATGTTACAGGTGGAACATCAACCCTTTTTTATGATACAAATTTAATATCTGGATTTTTAACAAATGCGTCTCTTGGGTCAACCGGATCTGGTAAAACATTCCGTTTTACAAATGTAAATGGGTCTTTTTTAACAAATACAACATGTACGGTATCATCCATTAATAAAAATGAATATTCTTTTAGTATAACACCGGCAGTTACACCATTTATTATAAATAATACTTCTTATTATTGCACAGCAAATCTTAGTAATTATAATAGTATTCAATCCTTGTTTACTTCTTTACCAACTATTACACAACTATCAACTTCTTCTACCCCGTGTAGCATTATTTCTACTTCTACAGAGGTGATTGTAAATTTTGGAGGTACTGGATCTACACTTTTATTTAATGGAACTGTATTTAGTGGATTCCTTATGAATAATGTTGGGTTAACTGGCGTTGGTTCAACTGGATCAACGGGTGTTGGTGCAACAGGTAGTGGCAAAACGTTACGTTTTATAAATTCCAATGGTAACATTTATACAACTCAAACTTGGACAGTTGCTACAAGCACTTTATTGTCTGGATATACTTATAGTTTAACTCCTGCAAATACACCATTTACAGTAAATGGTACTTCTTATAATTGCACATTAGTATCTCACAATTCAAGTATTCAATCTTTATTTACTACCTTACCAACAATTGCTCCACAAAGTATCTTTACATTTTCAAATTGTAGTATTACGGCATATAATGCTACTGATGTTGTTGTGGATTTTAGAGGTACAGGATCTACTATTTCTTTTGATGGAAGTGTATTTGCTGGATTTCTCACAACTAAAAATCTTAGTTCAGTTGTCGGAACAAATAAATCGTTATCATTTAATAATACTTTTGGTGAACAATTTGCACTAAATACAAAGATTACAGTTGCAACAACAACATTGAATGGAAATACTTATAGTATAGCACCAGTGAGTACAGTATTTACAGTAAATGGTAATTCTTATAATTGTGGAAAATACATTGATAATAGTAGTATTCAATCTTTGTTTTCTACTTTACCAAATACAAGACTAATTACACCTATAATTAATCCATGTAGTATTACTTCTACTGATACAGATATCATTGTAAATTTGGGAGGTACGGGGTCTACTCTTACTTATTATCCTGGATTTGTATTTGCTGGATTTCTTACAAATGCAACACTTGGGTCTACTGGAGCTGGTAAAAAAATATCATTTGTGAATTCATATGGATCAATGTATACAAATACAACATGGACTGTTGCAACAACCACTTTGAAAGGAAATACTTATAGTATATCACCTGCCACCCAAACCTTTAAAGTAAATAATATAGATTTTAATTGTTCTATGTACACGGATAATGTTGTTAGTATTCAATCTTTATTTAATTTTTTAAAGACACCTTCTCCCTTAAATACACCTTGTCAAATTACAATTACGCCAACCTTAGTTACGATTGATCTTACAGGTACTGGTTCTATGTTAGTTCGACCAAATTATTATTTGGGAAAACATTTGTTATTAAGTAATGTATCAAATAAAACATTTACGAATTATTCTATACCCGTAAAATTTATAAATCAAAATGGTAATTTATATGCAGAATCTTATTGGTCTATTGATCCTGATACTAGAGATGGCGCGGATCTTGGCATGACTACGTCTAGTCCTTTTTTTATAAGTGGTAAAAGTTCTTTTTTATCGACGTGGGCGTATGAATTAGGTTCAGTATTACAAACTTTGTCACCTGTATCTAATGTGAATACTACATGTACTATTACTTCTACGGAACAAGAAATTATAGTTGACTTTACAGGTAATTCTTCCACACTTACTTATGATATGAATTATGGAGGATTCCTTACAAATGCATCACTCGGATCAACTGGCGCTAATAAAATATTCAAAATTATAAATTCAAATGGTACGATATATACAAGTCAAACATGGACGGTTGCATCTACTATTGGTATAGATGGATTAAGTCAATATTCTTATAGTTTATTCCCTACAAATACAACCTTTACTGTGAATGGTATTTCATATTCATGTGGAAGATACATAGATAATAGTAGTAGTGTTAATTCCTTTTTTACTAATATACGTAGTGCAAAATCAACGATAGTTACATCTTCACCGTGTAGTATTACTTCTACTGCTACAGATATTATTGTGGATTTTACAGGTACAGGATCTACGCTTTCCTTCGAAGGATATGTATCTGCTGGATTTCTTACAAATGCAACTCTTGCAACTGGAGCTGGTAAAAAGGTAACCTTTATAAATTCAAATGGATCAATGTACACAAATACGACATGGACGGTTGCGCCTACTACTTATTATGGTAATTCTTATTCTATAATACCACTCAATTTATTGCCTATCATAAATGGTGTTACCTATAATGTTTCCGCATCTATTAATAATATTGTAAGTGTTGCCAATTTATTTAACACTATAACAAATACGAAACCAATTATTATATCTTCACCGTGTAGTATTATTTCGAATGCGACAAATGTAGTTGTAAATTTTGGAGGTACTGGATCTACACTTACTTTTGATGGAACTGTATTTAGTGGATTTCTAACAAGTAATATTGGATTAACTGGTGTTGGTTCAGGGGTAACTGGTATTGGTGCAACAGGAACAAGTAAAACGTTACGTTTTATAAATGCATTGGGGAATGAGTATACAACTGATGTTACTTGGACGGTTGCAACTACTACATTGAATGAAAATACTTATAGTATAGCACCTTCCTCTACCATATTTAAAACAAATGGAAGAATTTATAATTGTGCATCTACTATCAATAATAATAATATACAATCCTTGTTTACTTCTGGTTTACTTCCACCTACTACATTGCCACCCACTACATTACCACCGAATTCTTTAATTTCTGTTGGCAATTCTGGTGTGTTTGGATTAACTATTAACCTTAACATTATATCAGCCAGTAGAAATAATTATGCATTAAATCTTACATTAGGTAGTGGTGTTGGAATAAATAATAGTATACTTTATGATAATTATACTTTAAATTTTTTGTCGGCGAATGATTATCTTGCCATGTTTTTAAATAGTTTGACTCTTAATCCAACCGTACAACTTATTATCAATGGTGGTACATTTCCAATTATACTAAATGGTGTATATGGTTTTATTACTACAGCTAATGGACCAACTAATGCAATTGCAATTAAAAATTATGTTGTAAATGGCGAAACCACTACTATTAACAATAATTTTTATAGTACTTTTACAGATACATTGAATACAAATTTTGGTGTTTCCTTACCAACAGATGTAACTATTACAGATGGTCAAGATGAAGCATCTACATGGTTAACTTTAACTTCAACACCCACTACATTGCCACCGACTACATTAGCACCAACCACACTAGCACCGACTACACTGCCACCTACTGAACCACCAACCACGTTACCACCCACACTGCCACCTACTGAACCACCAACCACGTTACCACCCACACTGCCACCTACTGAACCACCAACCAC
>Ga0209443_1000659_pt1 | contig 23147 bp, 20 predicted proteins | sample LauGreBMM110DCMD_2_FD_187571 | JGI IMG/M metagenome (GOLD analysis project Ga0209443, IMG submission 187571) | Freshwater lake microbial communities from Lake Michigan, USA - Su13.BD.MM110.DCMD (SPAdes) (version 2) | ecosystem: Environmental > Aquatic > Freshwater > Lake | place: Lake Michigan... | reverse complement strand
GTTTTATCAAAAACGAACATAGGTAACACCTGCTTGCCTTGTAATTTGGCCTGATATAGTGCATGGTACAAGCCTGCATTGTCCTCCCATCTTAAATCGCGTCGAAACCAAAATATATGTATAGGTGTTGCCATTGGGTTATTTTAATTGCTTGTTGAAGCAAATCTAACTATTAACAAATCAGTATTAAAATAGTTGTGTCCCCTTTTAATAAAATACTGCTTTTTTATAATTAATTTTAGGTATGCAAATTAGCACTATTACCGCAGCCTTGGAAACTTGGGCACCGCTGTCCTATCAGGAATCCTATGATAATGCAGGCCTAATTATTGGTGATCCGCTTGCCAATTGTACCGGTATTTTATGTTCCTTAGATTGTACCGAAGCAGTGGTTGACGAAGCCATCGCCCAAGGTTGTAACCTAATTGTGAGTCATCACCCCATTGTTTTTAAGGGGATTAAACAATTTACCCCCAATCACTATGTGACTAGGGTCGCAGTCAAAGCTATTAAAAATAATATTGCACTTTACGCCATTCACACCAATCTGGATAATATCATCGACGGGGTCAATAAAACCCTGGCCGATAAACTTCGATTAGAAAACCGTTCTATTTTGGCCCCTTTACCAGGTATTTTTGATAAAAATGGGAATCCGGTGGGTGCCGGCTTGGTCGGTGAGCTTCCCCTCGAAACTGATGAGCAGGATTTTATAAAATGGGTCAAAGAAAAGTTCAATTTAGCTGTGGTAAAGCATACGCCTTTCATAAATAAACAATTGAAAACCATTGCTTTATGTGGTGGTGCAGGGAGCTTTTTGATTGATGCTGTTAAAAGAAAAAATATAGACTGTTTTATCACTAGTGACCTCAAATACCATGAGTTTTTTGAGGCCGATGGACAGCTTTTACTGCTAGATATTGGTCATGGGGAGAGCGAACAATTTGTTCCGGCCCTAATTGTTGCTTATTTAACAGGTAAATTCCCTACCTTTGCCGTCCTCGAATCCTCGGTAAACACCCAACCGGTGCGTTACCTTAAAGATTGAGATTCACAGCATTAAGACCATCCAAATAAATTTGAAAAAATGGCATCAGTCAAAGACTTTTCAGTAGAAGAAAAATTAGTGAACCTTTACAGACTTCAACGCGTTGATAGCAGTATCGATGAAATTGAAATTTTACGTGGTGAATTACCAATGGAGGTAAAAGATTTGGAAGATGAAGTTCAAGGATTAGTGAACAGACAAGTTAGAATTGAAGAAGAAATTAATGGTATCACTGAATTCATTGAAACTAAAAAAGCAGCGATCAAAGAAAGCGAAGCTTTATTAGCTAAATATGAATCTCAAAGTGAGAATGTTAAAAATAATCGCGAGTTTGAAGCAATTAACAAAGAGCTTGAAATGCAAGGGTTAGAAATTAAACTTGCTGAAAAACACATCCGTGATGCAAATGAAGATTTAGGCGAAAAAATCAAAGCATTGGATGCTGCTAAAAAAACAATCGCTTCGAAAGATGGCGTATTGACCCACAAAAAAAGTGAATTAGAGAAAATCATCGCTGATACAGAAATTGAAGAGAAAGAATTAAGAACTAAAAGCGAGGAAGCACGTGCGCATATTGACGACCGTTTATTATACAGCTATGACCGTATCAGAAACAGTTATCACAATGGCTTAGCTGTTGTTACTGTTGAAAGAGATGCTTGTGGCGGTTGCTTCAACTCAATTCCTCCACAACGTCAAAGCGAAATTCGCCTGCATAAAAAAATCATCGTATGTGAAAACTGCGGTCGTATTTTAGTTGAGTCGGATGTGGCTAATGCACCAGAAAAGACCAAAAAATAGACTTAGAACTATTTTGAAAATATTCCTTAAAGGGTCCCGATTGCTCGGGACCCTTTTTTATTACAACAAAATTTGTGCAGCATTTTAGGGTAGTGTATATTGCATTAAGCCATGTTATCCAAACTCGAAATACATAATTATATTTTAATTGACCAACTCAGTATTGATTTGTCCAATCAATTATCTGTGATCACTGGTGAAACAGGCGCAGGTAAAAGTATCATCATGGGTGCCCTTGGTTTAATATTGGGCGACAGAGCCGATAGCACTGTATGTAGAGACGCTTCAAAAAAATGTTTTATTGAAGGAACCTTCTTATTGAATAATAAACAAACGTATCAAACATTTTTTACCGAACACGAACTTGATTTAACGGACGAAGTAATTATTCGTCGTGAAATTAATGCACAAGGAAAGTCAAGGGCTTTTATCAACGATACACCGATTAATTTGAACGAGCTTAAGCAGCTTACTTCGCAGTTAGTTGATTTGCACCAACAATTTGATACCCTTACTTTGGGCGACACCGATTTTCAACGCACTGTGATTGACGCTTTAGCCGGCGTCCAAAAGGACTTAGCACAATACCAATCGATTTTTCATTTATGGAAGGATCATCAAAAGCAATTGGCTGAATTAATTACTAGACGAGATGAGTTTGAAAAAACAGAAAGCTATAAAAAACATTTATTAGAAGAATTAGCGGCACTGCAATTAAAGGAAAATGAATTGGAAAATTTAGAGCAAGAGCTTAAGTTTTTAGAAAATGCAGTTTCCATTAAAGCGCAAATTGATCAAAGCATTCAGGTATTGGAAAGCGCTGACAATCCAATTGTGCAACAGTTAAAACAAATTGCGAATAATTTAGATAGCATTGTAAAATGGCAACCTGAATTTGCAGATTTATTAAACCGTCTAAAAGCCGCACAAATTGAACTAGCAGATGTTGCCAATGAACTAAGTAGTTGGCAGGATAAAATAGATTTTGATGATAAGAAATTGGTGGTAATACAAGACCGTTTATCAGAAGGTTATAGCTTACAAAAAAAGCACAAAGTACAAAGCACCAATGAACTCATAAGTATCCAACAGCAATTGGAGCTTGACTTAACGGCTGTACTTAGCTTGGATGAAGAAATTAATCAGCTCACGAAACAAGTAAAAGCGGATGAAAAACAAGTGGTAGAACTTGCTATTACTTTAACTCGTAATAGAAATAAGGAAACCGCTCCTTTTACTAAAAATGTAAACCAACTTTTACATCAAGTAGGTATGCCAAATGCCAAAATAAAAGTTACGATTGACGAGGTTGCTTATAATGCATACGGAAAAGATAAAATTGACTTTTTATTTGATGCCAACAATACCCAAAAGTTTGAACCTATTAAAAAAGTAGCGAGTGGTGGTGAATTAAGTCGTTTAATGCTTTGTATCAAATCATTGGTGGCCAAATCCATTGATTTACCTACCATGATATTTGATGAGATTGATACTGGAATTTCAGGGGAGCCTGCCAAACAAGTTGGCTTATTATTACAAGGCTTAGGACAAGCAAGACAGGTTTTATGTATCACCCATCAACCACAAATAGCCGCAAAAGGACACGCACATCTATTTGTATATAAGGAACAAAAGGGCACTAGCACCAATACTTTTTTAAGGGGACTTACCGCTGCTGAAAGGGTACAACATATTGCACTCATGATTGGTGGTGATCCACCAAGTAAATCTGCTTTGGAAAATGCCAAAGAACTTTTAGGGGCGTAATATTGGCGTAGTTCTTAGTTTAATTCTTACTATTTTATAGCACTCACTTGTTTTAACGAAAGCTTATTTGTCAATTCAGGTAATTATTGACTTTTTAAAGGATATTATAATTATTTTTACAGCAATTAAATAAACCATCAAAATGGCATACAATTTATTGAAAGGAAAGAGAGGAATTATTACTGGCGCGCTGGACAGCAATTCTATTGCTTGGAAAGTAGCTGAGAAGGCACATGAAGAAGGCGCAACTTTTGTTTTAACCAATGCCCCTATAGCAATGCGTATGGGAGAGATTAATGGTTTAGCTGAAAAAACAAATTCTAAAATTGTTCCAGCAGATGCGACAAGCGTTGAGGAGTTAACCAACTTATTTACGCAATCTCAGGAAATTTTAGGTGGTAAAATCGACTTCGTGTTACATTCTATAGGCATGAGCGTGAATATTCGTAAAAAAATTGCCTACCCTGAATTGAATTATGATTACTACGCAAAAGGCGTTGATGTTTCTGCAATGTCATTACATAAAATGTTAAGTGTTGCCTATAAAATGGATGCATTAAACGACCACGCTAGTGTGGTTGCTTTAACCTATGCTGCTGCACAACGAACATTTCCTTTTTATACCGACATGGCTGATATTAAAGCATTATTAGAATCCATTGCACGTAGCTTTGGCTACCACTATGGATTAAGAAATAAAGTTCGTGTGAATACGGTATCACAATCTCCTACCAAAACAACTGCAGGAACAGGTATCAAAGGTTTTGGTGACTTTTTTGATTACGCGGATGCCATTGCTCCTTTAGGAAATGCAACAGCTGAAGATTGTGCTAACTACTGTGTGACTTTATTTTCCGACTTAACTAAGATGGTGACGATGCAAAATTTATTCCATGATGGTGGTTATTCAAATACCGGTGTGAGTGATTTGATTATGAAAAAAGCAGGTATCACAGAAGGCGAATAAAAAATAAAGTAGCCCCAATTAAATATAACACATGAGCAATAAAGAAATTAATCCCAAACTAGTAGAAGCCATTGGATACCTTGGTTCACTATTAAGCTGTATCACTTTTGTGCCTCAGGTTTACTTATCTTGGAAATCACAAAGTGTGGGGGATTTAAGTTTACTCATGGTATTGATTGTAAACTTTAGTTGTATTGTTTGGTTGGTTTATGCTTATTTAATTAATAGCCGACCTGTACTTATCGCAAACACAATTGTATTAATACTGAGTTTAATGTTACTTTATTTTAAATTAACTTTTTAAAGCTATTTTTCGCGCTAACTTTTTTTTGCGCACATTAAAAAAGGGTCGCCGATTTATCGGGACCCTTTTTTATTTTTCCTCATAATTAGAGATTAATTTTGATGGGCTTATTTTTCAAAAAGCCTATGAGAAATTATTTAAATAAATAAGGGGCCCCGATAACATCGGGACCCCTTATTTATTTTTCCTCATCATAAGAGACAAAATCATTAGAGATTAATTTTCATGGGCTTATTTTTCAAAAAGCCCATGAGAAATTAATACTCGTCCTCATTAAACATGAAGTCTTCATTGCTTGGGTAATCTGGCCAAATATCATCAATGCTTTCATATACTTCTCCTTCGTCTTCCAACTCCTGTAAATTCTCAACCACATCTAATGGTGCTCCACTACGAATAGAGTAATCGATCAATTCATCTTTTGTAGCCGGCCAAGGTGCTTCCTCTAAATAACTGGCTAATTCTAAAGTCCAAAACATAGGTTTCTTTTTTGCAAAAGTAGCCGTATAAATGATACTACCAAATGTGTTTTTTCTACAGGATGTAAACAAATTGTGAAATTTTGCCAAAATTGGGCCGGTAATCGTAGGTTTGTATCATGGAAAAGCAGCCTGCACTATTAGTTGCGACCGATATTTATAAGAATTATGGCGATATTTCAGTCTTAAAAGGGGTTTCCCTTGAGGTAAACAAGGCGGAGATGGTTTCGATTGTGGGCGCATCAGGGGCTGGCAAATCGACGCTCTTATACATTGCAAGTAGTCTTGAAAAAGCAGATAAGGGCCAAATTTTATTTCAAAATCAGGACATTAGCGCACTTTCCAATAAGCAACTCGCCCATTATAGAAATAACCAAATTGGCTTCGTTTTTCAATTTCATCATTTGTTACCTGAATTTACCGCACTCGAGAATGTTTGTATCCCAGCTTGGATAGGTCAAAAACCAAAAAAACAAGTGGAAACAAAGGCGATGGAATTACTTGACTTTATGGGTTTGGCGGATAAGAAAGATAAAAAGCCCCATAGTTTATCTGGCGGTGAACAACAACGCATTGCAGTAGCGCGTGCTTTAATCAATAGTCCTGCTTTAATTTTCGCAGATGAACCTACTGGTAATTTAGACAGTGCCAATGCAGCTGCGTTGCATCATTTATTTATTAAATGTCGCGACACTTTTCAACAAAGTTTTTTAATTGTAACGCACAATGAATCATTGGCTGAAATGAGCAATCGCACACTTTACATGAAGGATGGGCAAATCATTTAATTACACCCGCGCCTTCCAAGGCATATCTGCCACGCCATTTAAATGTCCAATATACCTAGCTAATACAAATAAGTAATCACTTAATCTGTTCAGGTATTTGATAACAATGGGTTCAACGAATAAATTTTCTTCTTGCAAGTTCACGCACCATCTTTCTGCACGACGACAAACACATCTCGCAACGTGGGTCATTGAAATAGCACTATGCCCCACTGGTAAAATAAAAGATCTCATGGGCGCTAAGACCTCATTCATTTTATCAATCTCTTTTTCCAAATTCACAATATCAATTTCAGTTAAATCAGGAATTTGTATTGCAGACTCTTTATCCGGATCACAAGCTAGGTGAGATCCTACAGTAAATAATCGGTCCTGCACTTCGTTTAATACTTTTTGAATTTCGACATTGCCGCACATATCACTCACTAGTCCTACAAAGGAATTAAGCTCGTCCACTGTTCCATAGGACTCAATACGAATATGACTTTTAGGAACACGTGTTCCTCCTATTAATGAAGTTTTTCCTTCGTCCCCTGCTTTGGTATAAATTTTCATGCGGTAATATTTTCTTAAGCCTAATTGCTCAAGGATTGTTTAAGTAACAAAACTAATAAAATAAAGTTCACTTAGGCATAAAAAAGCTCCTCATAATATTATGGGAGCCTAATTTATTATTTTAATGGATCAATGATTATTTATGACCAACATTCAAAGTATCAGTTTCAATATTGCCATCTCTCAATCGAACCACACGGTGGGCATATTTGGCAATATCTTCCTCGTGGGTAACCAGTATTACGGTATTGCCTGAGGAATGAATTTTCCCAAATAATTCCATGACTTCCACAGAGGTTTTGGAATCCAAATTACCTGTAGGCTCATCGGCTAATAATATAGAAGGATTGTTGACAAGCGCGCGTGCAATGGCTACCCTTTGAATTTGACCACCACTTAACTCATTTGATTTATGATGACTTCTATCTGCTAGACCCACTTTTTCAAGTGCGACCATTGCTCTTTCTAATCTTTCTTTTTTTGCAATACCTGCATATACCAATGGTAATGCTACGTTTTCAGCAGCAGATAATCTTGGCAATAAATTAAATTGTTGAAATACAAAACCAATTTCTACATTACGAATACCCGCCAATTCATCATCGGTCATCTTGCTGACATCATGTCCATTTAAATTATACATTCCTTTGGTGGGAGAATCCAAGCAACCTAATATATTCATTAGCGTACTTTTTCCACTTCCCGAAGGACCCATTAATGCAACATATTCATTTGAAATAATATCTAAATTAATTCCTTTTAAAACGGGTATAGCCTGACCAGCCATAAAATAACTTTTTTGTAACTCCCTTAATTGAATAACTGATGACATTTTAAAAATTTATTTATTTATTACTTTAGGAACTTTAAAAAACTCCCCATTTTGATCAGGTGCATTTTTTAAAGCTGCTGTTCTATCTATGGATCCTTTAACTTCATCCGAACGCAATACATTTATACTATCCCCCATATGCATTAATGGTTTGGTACCGGTGGTGTCCAATTCATTTAGCTTTTCAACAAAACCGACCAAATCCTGCATATCTGCAACTAATTTGTCCATTTTTTCAGGTGCTACATTTAACCTAGATAAATGTGCCAAATGGGCTACTAATTTGTTGTCTACTTGCATAATACAAATGTAATCCAAAGGTAGCAACCCCCAAGCCGCATTTGTTAAATGGTCATAAGAAACAACCAGTGGCAAAAAAAATAGGGGAATTTGGAAGATTTTTTTGAAAATAGTTGCATAACTAACTAATTTTACAAAAATGTGCTTTTATGCAAAGATCAATTAAGAAAATAGCGGTATTAGGAAGTGGCGTAATGGGTTCTCGTATTGCATGTCACTTTGCTGGGATTGGCGTGGAAGTATTGTTATTAGATATGCTTGCACCAGGGTCAGATGAAAGCACGAAAACAAAGGAGAGAAACCAATTAGTGGATAGTTCACTTCAAGCTGCTATCAAATCAAATCCTTCCCCTTTATACCTACAAAAATTTGCACAAAATATAAGTACAGGAAATTTTACAGACGATATTGCAAAAATTAGCAACGCAGATTGGATCATTGAAGTAGTGGTGGAAAGATTAGACATTAAAAAATTAATTTACGACGAGGTTGAAAAATTCAGAAAGCCAGGCACATTAGTTAGTTCAAATACTTCAGGTATCCCTATTCATTTAATGGCGGAAGGACGTAGTGAAGATTTTCAAAAACATTTTTGTGGTACACACTTTTTTAATCCACCACGTTATTTACGTTTACTTGAAATTATTCCTACTGCAAAAACAGATCCTAGCATCGTTGATTTTCACATGCATTACGGGGATGTATTTTTAGGTAAAACCACGGTACTTTGTAAGGACACCCCTGCCTTTATCGCTAACAGGGTGGGCGTTTTTAGCATGATGAGTGTTTTACATATCATGGAAAAAATGGAGTTGAGTATTGATGAAATAGAATCCATCACTGGGCCAATTATGGGTCGCCCTAAATCAGCTACTTTCCGCACAGCGGATGTAGTAGGTATTGATACTTTAGTGAAAGTAGCTAATGGGGTTGCTGCAAGCTGTCCGAATGATGAAGCTAAAAATATTTTCACTTTGCCTGCTTGGCTGGAAAAAATGGTGGCGCAAAATTGGTTAGGCGATAAAACTGGCCAAGGATTTTTTAAGAAAATAAAAACAGCTAGCTCTAAAGAAATTTTAACACTGAATTTAAAAACTTTCGAATACGAACCACGCGTTAAAGTAAAATTTGCTTCCATTGGTGTTGCAAAAGCGATGGAAAGTTTACCCGAACGTTTAAAAAGTTTATACGCAGCCAAAGACAAAGCAGGTGAATTTGTACGTCAATTTCATTTTGCCTTGTTCTCTTATATCAGCCATCGCATTCCAGAAATTAGTGATGAATTATATCGATTAGATGACGCCTTGAAAGCCGGATTCGGTTGGGAGATCGGGGCTTTTGAAACATGGAATGAATTAGACGCTACACAAGTAGTGAGTGATATGAAATCCGCAGGATACGCTGTAGCACCATGGATTCAAACCATGTTAGACAAAGGATTAAGCTTTTATAAAGTACAAGAAGGTAAGCGTTATTATTATGATGTTGCTACTGAAGCTTATAAATTAATTCCGGGCAGTGCGTCCTTCTTAATCTTATCTGATTTAAAAGAAAAGACCATTTGGAAAAACAGCGCTTGTACCATGGTGGATATGAATGATGGCATTGCAGGTTTTAGCTGGAACACCAAAATGAATAGTATTGGTGGCGAAGTTTTAGAAGGAATAAATAAAGCGATTAATATTGCAGAGGATAAATTTAATGGTTTAGTCATCGCTAACGAATCCAACTTATTTAGTGCAGGTGCCAATGTGGGTATGATATTTATGTTAGCTATAGAACAAGATTACGAGGAACTAGATATGGCCATTCGTACTTTTCAAAATAGCATGATGCGTGTTCGATACTCTTCTATCCCTGTGGTAGTAGCCCCTCACGGGCTTTGTTTAGGTGGTGGTTGTGAAATGAATTTACATGCAGATAGTATTTGTGCTGCTGCTGAAACTTATATTGGATTAGTCGAGTTAGGAATTGGTGTAATTCCTGGTGGTGGTGGAACTAAAGAACTTGTTTTACGCGCTTCAGATGAAATGCATGCAGATGAACCAGAAACCATTACACTTAACCGCAGGTTCATGCAAATTGCTACTGCAAAAGTGGCAACAAGTGGACAGGAAGCGATGGACATGGGCATCTTAAGAAAATCGCAGGATTTTATTTTACTCAATCAATCAAGACGCATTACCAAAGCGAAGGAGCAAGCGCTACAATTATTTAATGCAGGATATACCCAGGCACAACAAAGAAAAGATATCAAAGTATTAGGAAAAGCAGGACTAGGTGCACTATACGCAGGTATTAATGGCATGCATAAAGCCGGATACGCATCAGATCACGATGTAAAAGTGGCTAAAAAATTAGCATTTGTAATGTGTGGTGGTGATTTGAGCGAACCCACAACTGTTAATGAACAATATTTATTGGATTTAGAACGAGAAGCATTTTTAAGTTTGTGTGGTGAAAAGAAAACCTTGGAACGCATACAATCAGTGATCACTGCAGGCAGACCGATAAGAAACTAAATTTAATTGCCCCCAGTTATTACAGTTAAATAAATAATGGTCATTGAATGCTCCCATTATTAAAGCTATTACTTTTTTAAAAAATGCTATTTTAAAAGATCATCTAGGGCGCTACTTAATGTTGGAAAGTCAAACTTAAAACTATTATCTTCAATTTTTTTTGAAGATACTTTAGCACTTTTTAAAATTTCAATGCTCATCTCTCCTAGCATAATTTTTAATACAAAAGCCGGTACCGGTATGGGTAAGTAAAACCCACGTAATTTTTTTGTGATCGCAATAATTAAATCTTTATTACTTATTGGATCAGGCGAAACCGCATTATACACCCCTTTAATAGCGGCTGTTTCAATGCCATGTATCATCATTTTACATAAATCATGATGGTGAATCCAACTCACCATTTGTTGTCCATTGCCAAAGATCGTTGCCATCCCAAACTGCGCGGGTTTGATAAACTCAGCCAATGCACCCCCTTTCTTATTTAAAACGATTCCTATTCTTAAAGTAACTAATCTTATACCCAAGGTTTCAATGGGTTTTACGCTGTCCTCCCATCGCTTACAGGTGTCACCCAAAAATGCACCATCCACAGGATCTGTTTCAGTAAATCCATTCATTAAACTTTCTGCTGTATCTGGCCCATACCAACCAATAGCCGATGCTGCAACCACTGTTTTTACTTGATGTGAATTTTCAGTTAAGTACTTCACCAACAATTCGCCCGACATCACCCTGCTATCCACAATTTCCTGCTTACGTTTTTTTGACCATCTTTTATCTGCCACACCCGCTCCTGCCAAATGAACAATCGTATCAGCATTTTGAATTGCTAAAGGATCTATATACCCCTTATCTATATCCCAAACAGCGTAGGATAAATTGGTCACATTCGAAATCCGCGGCTGTCGCGTTAATACAATCACCTGATACCCCTTACTTAATAATAATTGCGTAAGCGAGGTTCCCACCATTCCTGTTCCTCCTGTGATTAATACTGTTTGCATTCGTTAAAGGTACAATTTTTGTTTATTTTGAATGGATTCGTAAGCGTCAAAAAGAGATTTTAGTAAGAATATTAAAATGATGCGTTTACCTACCCGCAATAAAAAACCCCACCTGATGAAGGGTGGGGTTACAACTAAAATCAACTATACATAAAAACTAAATTAATCCGGTTTTTTACCATCCATAAAAGTATTAATGGTTGATATTTGTGTTTGGTTATTTTCATCCTTATCCACCGTGTACTTACTGTAATAATTTTCAACAGAAGCCAAGGTGTTACCAAACATTTCCATATTTCTTCTAACATATGCAGGCACTGATTCAAAATCATTACTTGGATCATTCGCATTGTTAATATTAAAAGATAAATTCCTTAATTTCTGAATACGCTCAGCCACTTTTCTTCTTTGCTCTTCGGCATTATCTAATGGCATATCATAATTAGCTTGTTGATTCACATGCGCAACTGGGGCATTGGATTCTTCTCTCATCACCAATTGCATAGTTGGCTCTTCCTCATATCTAAAAGATGTTTCAAATACAACTTCACTAGGTGCTGGAGTTTCAACCACAGGAGCAGTATACATTTCAACAGTTGCTACTTCTTCTTGCGCAATATTTTCATCGATGGTCATTTCCACTTCCATCAATTCTTCCTCCATCAATTCTTCTTCCATGAATTCTTCTTCTATGAGCGTTTCTTCAACTTCTTCCTCAATAGTGATTTCTTCTAACATAAAATCTTCTTCCATTTCTACACTGGAATCTGACTCATTAATTTCAAAAATCACTTCATTAGATGTAATTACTGGAGCTGAAGCTTCTTCTTCCATTTCGTCCGCTTCTTCCACATAAATATTCGTAGGCTTACTTAAAATAAAGTCAGAAATAATAGTAGCTTCTTTCTCCGCCTCCATATTTAAAGTGAACATTTCTTCTTCCACTTCTTCCATTTCTTCCATATGCACTTCCTCCAATTCATCTAATTCTTCTTCCATATCAGCTTCTACTTCTTCTTCAAATGCAGGCTCCTCTTCTAATACTAAGGTTGGCATTAAATCATTGTTCTCAAAAGCCATCACTTCCATTTCTTCTTCAACCTCTTCCTCCGATTCTAACATTTCATCTTCCCCCAACTCTTCTAATTCATCTTCTTCCATCGCTTCTTCAATAGTATCTGCAGCGGCAATAGATGCTTCTGCATTTAACTCCCAAATAGTATCATACTTATCCAATACAACTTCCTTCACTTCTTCTTCCGCTAATTCTTCTTCGGCTACTAATAAAGGAGCTTCAATTGCAGGTGCTTGATCAAATGAAAAATGAATCGGCGTTTCTTCTGTTTGATCTAAAATAAAATGATCTTGCGCTTTTTCATTTACTTCATTACTTACTGGCTCCTGCTTGATTTGTTCAGTTGCAACTGCATCTGTGACCAAGGTCATTACTATTTTTTCCTCAATAGGAGCCTCCGCTTTTTTTGGTGTTTCAGTTTTAAAAGGATCTTTACCTTCAAAACCTGTAGCGATTAATGTGATCCCTAATTTTTTATCAAGGGTAGCATCATAGCCCATCCCCATAATGACATCAGAATGCTCTCCAGTTCTTTCTCTTAAGAAATTATTAATCGTTTCTAATTCATCCATGGTGCACTCATGTTCCCCTTCCGCACTATTAATATTCAATAAAATCCATTTTGCTCCTTTGATATCATTGTCATTCAATAATGGAGAATTCAATGCTTCCTCAATGGCTCTTTCTGCTCTGTTCTCCCCTTCCACTTCGGCCTTACCTAAAATAGCAACACCTCCATTTTTCATCACCGTGCAAACGTCAGCAAAGTCAACAATAATATGACCGCGGCTATTAATAACATCTGTAATACATTTAGCGGCTGTAGCTAAAACATTATCTGCTTTGGTAAATGCCTCTTTCATTTTTAAATTACCATACTGAACACGTAATTTATCATTTGAAATCACCAACAATGTATCTACTAATGGTTTTAATTGATTGATTCCTTCCTCTGCTTGTTTTTGACGACGAGGCCCTTCAAATCCAAAAGGAGTGGTAACGATACCCACGGTTAATATACCTAAGTCCTTGCAAATTTTTGCAATAATTGGCGCACCGCCAGTTCCAGTACCACCACCCATTCCCACTGTGATAAAGGCCATGCGTGTATTAACTTCTAAAATTTTTCTGATTTCTTCTAAAGATTCCTCTGTAGCTAACTTTCCTACTGAAGGATCCGCTCCTGCACCAAGACCTTGTGTTAAATGGGGTCCTAATTGAATTTTATTTGGCACATCGCTTTGTTCAATGGCCTTAGAATCGGTATTACAAATAATAAAATCAACGCCTTCTATATCTTGCTTAAACATAAAGTTTACAGCATTACTACCGCCTCCGCCTACGCCTAGGACCTTGATGATAGATGATTTTTGTTTAGGCAAGTCAAATTGAATCATTTTTTTGTTTTTAAATGGGTTAGTTAGATGGTTAGTTGTTAGTTAGTTATGTCGAAATTAGCAATTCTAGAATTTATTCTACTTGATATTTATAACCACAATGTGGGTAAATAATATTACAAAGGTTTGTCAGGTTCCTCATTAAATATTTCAATCAAGTTATTCTTAAATCGATCCCAGAATTTGCTCTTTCTTCTTTCAATTTGTTCTATTGTTAAAGTGGTTGCCGGTATCGACTTTTCCACTTTTTGACTCGTTAAAGTATTCGCATTGCTGCTATTTACGGTCAATGATTTAGGCACTTCCACTCTTTTAAAGTTCTCAGCAAATACCTTATAATTTTGCTCGAAATCGTTGTAACCTTTTAAGATTAATCCAATACATGTTGAATACATTGGCTTTTTCAACTCATCGATATGATTAGGCGCTAAATGTTCATTAGGCAATCCAATTCTTGCATTCAAACCAGTGATATACTCGGTTAATTGTATAAGATGCTTCAATTGAGATCCACCACCAGTTAATATCACACCGCCATTTAATTGACGACTATCCAAACCCACTTGCTTTAAATGATAAGTGACAAAATCCAATATTTCACTCATTCTTGCTTGGATAATTCCTGCCAAACTTTTCACACTGATTTCTTTTGCAGGCATTCCTTTTAAACCTGGAATAGTTACATAAGCATTGGCTTTTGCCTCATCTGCTAAAGCGCTACCAAACTGCACTTTCATTGCCTCAGCTTGACTTTTCAAAACGCCTAAGCCAAGTCGAATGTCATTGGTTATATTTTCACCCCCGAATGGAATTACAGCAGTATGCTTCAAGATGCCATCATAAAACACAGCTAAATCACTGGTGCCACCACCAATATCTAAAATTGCCACACCCGCTTCTAAATCGATATCACTCATCACCGCACTCGCCGAAGCTAGGGGTTGTAACACTAGATCCTTTGTCACCAAACCACTACGCTCAACAGAACGATTAATATTGCGAATTGCATTTCTGTCGCCCGTTAGGATTAAAAAATTAGCCCCTACTTTTACCCCATTAACGCCTACTGGCTCTTTTACATTTGGATTATTGTCAACATGAAACTCTTGTGGTATCACGTCAATAATTTGATCCCCAGCTGGAATAAATGTTTTGCGTTGGTTGTTGATTAACTGCTCAATTTCCCAAGGTTGAATTTCGTTCTCCGCATCCTGACGAACCATATCACCCCTTGTTTGTAAACTTTTAATATGATGACCTGCAATACCCACAAATACTTCATTGATTTCTAAATCAGGATTGCTTAATTGACAATTTTGCAGTGCTTGTTGAATTGCTTTAATGGTTTGATCAATGTTTAACACCTGACCATGTTGTACCCCATTACTATTGGCACGGCCAAAGCCCAAAATTTCTAATTTGCCAAACTCATTTTTTCTGCCAGCTATAGCCGCAATCTTTGTGGTACCAATATCTAGACCCACAATGATGGGCGAATCATTTTGACTCATTGTTATGTATTTTAGTTGTTAGTTGTTGTTGTTCTTGGAAGTAGTCTTTGTCGGCATTAAAGCTTTCGCGGATTTCTTCTTGTTAATTAACGATTTATTGTTTTGTTTATTGTTTGTTTGATTGATTTGTTTTTTGATTTTTATTGGGGTGGTATTTTTATTTGTAGCCCCTTTGACTGCAGGCTTCTCAGCTACTTTATTTTCACCTAATTTGACCTCCTTTTTTACAACAATGGGCGCCACTTTCTTCACGGTATCTTTAAGGATAGGTGCTGATGCAGTATCCGTATTCAAAATGATATTTTCCGTATTAGCGAATACCGAATTTTGAAATGGTAGTATGCCGGGGGCGTATTGAATAGGTTCCAATCCCTTTTTTAGGGCAACAATTTGTCCGTCAAATCTGCAATCCAATACCTGATAGGCATTGATACCACTTTGTACCCACACTTTTTTATAGAAAGTATATAATCGGTTTAATTTATCGCCTAAATTATCCACCGACCCTATTAAAACAGTATGATCGCCCAAACTAGGCACCATTTGAAAATCACCATTAGGTCCAATATTTACTTGTGCTATTTGCGCTATGAAAAAACTATCCGTTTTAATGGTATTTGAAAAAAGGAGCAAATCATTAAGTAATAAACTATCTGGTGCAGATAATTTATCTTGATCTGTTGGGAACCCTGTAAATACAGGCAAACGCAGCACGGTAAGCTGTTTTAAAGGTAAACGCCTACCTTGATCATCAATATAAAAGGAACTTCCTGCAACAGTAAAAACACGTGCAATCGGGATTCGCTGCTGTATTTTAACTTCTAATAATTGTTGGTTATTGATAAATAGCTCTGCATTTTTTATCCACCTTATTTTTTCTAACTCCTGCTCAATCGATGTTAAATTGATGCTTTCAACAACGGTGCCTTTGGTGATCCCTTGGTCTTTTAAAATTTGGGTGATTTCATTTTCATCCATAAATAAAGCCTTGGTTGTTTCGCCCACCAATTCAACTTGTATTTGCGAAACTTTTTTGCTCACTTTAGCTTTCCATGCAATTACAAATAAAAATAGTAGTGCTGCACCTGCAATGCTCCACAAAGTTTTAATCAATATGTTTTGCCATTGCTTCATTTAGTAGATATAAGTAGGTCTTTAATTTGATTGATACAAACATCTATATCACCTGCCCCTGCCATCACAATTAACTTATCAGGAGTGGTTGCCGCCCATGCCAATAATGCTTCTTTTGACATTACTTGTTTTTTTGAGATACGCATTTTTTCAACGAGCATATCACTTGTAACGCCAGGAATAGGCAATTCCCTTGCTGGATAAATAGGTAATAAAATAACTTCATCTGCTTTATCCAAAGTTTCAACAAAGCCATCACATTGATCCTGCGTGCGACTATATAAGTGGGGTTGAAAAACTAAAACCATTTTCTCGCCAGGATAAATACTTCTTACACCAGATATTAATGCATTTAATTCCTCAGGATGGTGCGCATAATCGTCAATCAAAACCTTATTAGCGGTTTTAACCTTATACTCAAAGCGACGCTTTACTCCTTTAAAATCAGCAACAGCTAACTTGATTTTATTTTCATCAATGCCTAATGTTAATGCAATTGCAATTGCGGCAGTTACATTTTCAACATTATGCAAGCCGCCCATATTTAAAACCACTTCCTTCAAAACGCCCCCTGGGTGCACTAAATCAAAAATATAGGACCCATCCACTACTTTTAAATTTTGCGTATGATAAGCCGCATCGTTTTTATCATACCCATAAGTTTGCATCGTTTTATTTTCCGAATTAGTGACCACCGTAGTGCCCATTTTTTGAATCAATGTGCCACCAGGCTTAATCTTATCCGCATATTGCCCAAATGCTTTTAATACTTCGGCTGCTGTTCCGTAAATATCTAAATGATCCGGATCCACTGCAGTGATGACGGCAATATTAGGCGACAATTTTAAAAAACTACGATCGTATTCGTCCGCTTCTACAACCACAACATTTTTTTCATGGCTCCAAAAATTGGTATTATAATTGGAAGCAATGCCTCCTAAAAATGCATTACAACCATATTCCGTATGTCTTAAAATATGAGCTGTCATTGAAGTGGTCGTGGTTTTTCCATGAGTACCAGCAATGCCTATCGTGAAAGCATTTTCAGTAACCCATTGTAAAACATCACTACGCTTAACTACATGGTAACCATTATCTCTGTAATAATTTAATTCCCCATGATCCGCAGGTATAGCAGGTGTATATACAATGACAGTAGCCGCTTTATCCATTTGGTTTAAATCATCTTCAAAATGAATTTTTATCCCTTCCTTCACCAAATCATCCGTCAATAAAGTGGGCGTTTTATCATAGCCTGAAACTTGTACACCTTGTGTATTAAAATACCTTGCCAATGCACTCATTCCAATACCCCCAATTCCAATGAAATAGATATTTTTTATATTCGTTAGCGGATTTATTGTTTGTGTATTCATTATTAGCGTATTCTTTATTAGCGTATTCTTTATTACGATTTCGTTTTTATTTTTTAAATATGTTGTAGTATTTGTGCTGCAATTACTTCATCTGCATTTGTAAATGCATATGCTTTTATTTTTTCTTCCATCAAATGCCTACTTTGATCATCCTGCATCAAACTTTGTAATAAAGGGATCAGTTTTTGATCCACATCATTATCTTTCACCATTTTCGCAGCGCCATTTTCCACCAATGCCAAAGCATTATAGGTTTGATGATCCTCCGCTGCATGTGGATAAGGAACAAAAATGGCCGCCTTGCCCGTGATTGAAATTTCAGCGACAGCCATTGCACCGGATCTGCTTACCACAATGTCTGCAGCAGTATAAGCGGCACTCATGTCATCAATAAAGGAACTCACATAAACATTGGCATAATCATTTGCCGCTGTTACATACGCGGCAGCATTCGGTTTACCAGTTTGCCAAATCAATTGTATGTTGTCCTCCAAAAATGCTGCCAAATTATTTTGAATCGCTTTATTAATAGAGCTCGCCCCCAAACTTCCACCGACAATTAAAACTGTTTTTTTATTGGGCATTAAACCAAAATGTAACACTGCATTATTTTTGCTGTAGGAAGTCTGGATGATATTTTGCCTAACTGGATTACCTGTAACTAATATTTTATCAGCAGGGAAGAATGTTTCCATACCGTTTGTGCCAGTAAATATTTGCGTTGCATCAGCACCTAACCATTGATTTGCTTTTCCTGCAAATGCATTTGATTCGTGGATAAATGTAGGAATAGCTTTTGTTTGCGCTTGCTTCAAAACCGGAAAGCTAGAATAGCCCCCTACACCAAAAACGGCATTGGGTTTGAATTTTTTTATAATCGCCTTCACTTGAAAATAACTTTTTAACAATTTCCAAGGCAATGATAAGTTTTTTAATAAATTAGTTCTGTTAAACCCGGCAATGGTGATCCCAATAATATCATAGCCCGCTTGTGGTACTTTCTCCATTTCCATTTTACCCTGTGCACCCACAAATAGTATTGCCGCATCCGGTTGTATTTTTTGAATAGCTTGCGCTACCGCTATCGCAGGAAAAATATGTCCACCGGTACCACCACCAGCGATGATGATGCGTATGTTTTTATATTGCGGATTTAACACCATTGTCTATCTCAGTATTTTCGTCAGGTAATTCAATTTCAGTTTCAACTGGCGCCTTCCCTTCCATTTGTTCCACATTTCGTGCAACACTCAATATCAATCCAATGGAGCAACAAGTAAATATGAATGAGCTTCCACCCATACTCACTAATGGTAATGTTACCCCTGTCACTGGAACAATATTCACATTCACCGCCATATTTGCAATGGCTTGAATAATTAATGTAAAACTTAAACCAAGGGCTAAAAAAGCGCCAAAAGCATAAGGACATTTTCTAAAAATGCGTATACATCTAAACAAAAAAACCAAATAAATAAAAATAATAAATGCGCCTCCAATTAATCCATATTCCTCAATAATAATCGCATATATAAAATCATTATACGCTTGCGGTAAAAAATTTCTCTGCTGACTATTTCCTGGGCCTAATCCAAAAAAGATACCTCCATTAGCAATGGCAATTTTTGCTTGTTGCACTTGGTAAGGAACTTCCCTTTCGTTGGCGTACATAAAATCCTGCACACGATTCACCCAAGTGCCAATGCGACCAAAACTTTTCATTTTTTCAGCAACCACTGGCTGACCTTCTACCGATTTACTGGAGTGTGTCGCTATTGCCACACTGACAATTATTGCCACAGGAATCATGGCAACTAAAATGGTCAAAAATATATGCTTAAAACTAATGCGTCCAATAAACATGAGCAATAAGGAAGTAGCGCCAGTCAATAATGCATTTGACAGATTTGCCGGCATAATTAATGCACAAATAATAAATACTGGAATAATGACTGGTAAAAACCCTTTTTTAAAATCCTTAATGACTTCCTGTTTTTTACTTAACACCTTTGATATATACATAAATAAAGCAAGCTTGGCTATATCACTACTTTGTATAGTCAAATTGATAATAGGTAATTTAATCCACCTACTTCCTTCATTTATTTTAGCCCCAAAAAATAAAGTATAAATTAATAGTGGTATTGACAACATGAAAAGTATGGTTGCAATTTTTGAAAAAACCGTATAATTAATACGGTGTAGTCCAAAAATTGCGACCAAACCCACTAAGGTGAATATTACTTGCTTAAATAAATAAACGCTTGTGTTCCCACGGTACATTTTATATGCCAAAGAACCCGTTGCACTATACACGACCAGTATAGATATCAATGATAATACAATGACTAACCCCCATATATATCTATCACCCCTTGTTCTTTGGTCTAAATGCTCTTTCATACCTCCAATCGAAGGCATTTGTGAAAATAATTTATCCGTGGTCTCGTTGAACATGCTTATAATTCTTTAACTGACTCTTTGAATTGAATACCTCTATCTTCATAGTTTTTAAATAAGTCAAAACTTGCACAAGCTGGACTTAGCAAAACAACATCTCCTTTTTCAGCTAATTTAAATGCAGCAGTCACTGCTTTTTTTGCAGAATCAGCTTCCACTATTGAAGCCACTTTATCTCCAAAAAAGTCAATGATTTTTTTATTGTCCGTACCCATGCAAATAATCGCTTTTACTTTTTCTTTTACTAATTCAGCGATTAATTCATAGTCATTGCCTTTATCAACGCCGCCTAAAATTAAAACCGTAGATTTTTGCATGCTCTCCAACGCATACCAGGTACTGTTTACATTAGTGGCCTTACTATCATTCACAAAGTCAACACCACGAACAGTTGCCACAAATTCCATGCGGTGTTCGAGGCTATGAAAATTACTTACGGCTTCGCGGATTTTTTCCTTGCGAATTCCCAAAGTAGTTGCAGCAATGCTTGCTGCCATTGTATTATAAGCATTATGCTTGCCTTTTAATGCAAAATCATAAATACTCATCGACACGCGTTCTTCTTGGATTTTCAACATCATTTGGTCGTTTTTGATGTAGCCTCCTTTTTTTACTTCTTGTTTCATAGAAAATGGTAATGGGTTAGTATTAGTAGTTAGTAGTGCTAAATGTTTAACAATGACTTCGTCGTCAATGCAGTAAATAAAATAATCCTGTGCAGTTTGATTTTCAATAATTCGAAACTTACTTTTAATATAGTTTTCAAATTTGTAATCGTACCTGTCTAAATGGTCTTCTGTGATATTTAATAAAATAGCGATATCGGGTTTGAAATGTATGATATCGTCTAATTGAAATGAGCTTACCTCAATAATGTATAAGGATTTAGGCGCAATAGCTATTTGTCTCGCAAATGAAAATCCAATATTACCTACCATCGCTACATCATCATTGACTAATTGGCAAATATGATATAACAATGAAGTGGCTGTGCTCTTTCCATTGCTGCCAGTAATTGCTGCAATTTTACTAAAGCCCTTATATCGATACCCAAATTCAATTTCACTGACCACGGGAATGCCTTTGGCTCTGATGGCCTTCACCATTTCATTTTTTTCAGGGATGCCCGGGCTTTTCATTACTTCGTCCGCATTCAATATTTGATCCACACTATGTTTGCCAGACTCAAAAACAATGCCATTGTCCTCCAACTCTTTTTGGAAATTAGCTTTAATGGCGCTTCCATCAGATACAAATACCTCATAGCCTTTTTGTTTGGCTAATAAAGCAGTACCTATTCCACTTTCACCTGCACCTAATATGACTAATCTTTTGGACAATGTATTATCTTGTTTTTAATGTTAAAATGGAGGCAACTACTAATAAAATGGTGATGATCCAAAAACGAACTGCAATCTTACTTTCGTGAAATCCCTTCTTCTGATAATGATGATGCAGTGGGCTCATTAAAAATACCCTTCGACCTTCTCCAAATTTTTTCTTAGTGTATTTGAAATAACCAACTTGAATAATAACACTTAAGTTTTCAATTAAAAACACACCACAAAAAATTGGTATTAATAATTCTTTTCTAACGATAATAGCTAATGAAGCAATAATACCGCCCAGTGCCAAACTTCCAGTATCTCCCATAAAAACCTGTGCTGGATAAGCATTGTACCATAAAAATCCAATACAAGCCCCTACAAATGCACCTACAAATATGGATAACTCCCCTAAATTTGGTATGTACATTACGTTTAAATAGTCAGCGAAAACATAGTTACCACTTACATATATAAATACGCCTAATGCAGCACCTATAATTGCACTCACCCCAGCAGCTAATCCGTCAAGCCCATCGGTTAGGTTGGCACCATTGGAAACCGCAGTGATGATAAATGTGACAATTAATATATAAATGATCCATGTATATTTTTCAGCACCTGGGCCTATCCAACGCACCAATCTGCTATAATTAAATTCATGATTTTTAACAAATGGAATAGTCGTGATAGGTGTTTTTACTTTTACAAACCTTCTTTCCTCTCCATTAATTTTTCTAATTACAATGTCAGCACCTTTAGCGACCTTCTCCCCTTTAGCCAAACTTTCGGAAACATTGGTTGAAACAATTTCTCTTTCCACCGTCACTGCATTGCTAAAGTATAATGTTACTCCAATGATGATACCTAATCCAACTTGACCAATAATTTTTGAAATACCCGCCAATCCATCACTGTTTTTCTTTTTATACGCTTCCCCTTTATTTTGAGATTCTTTTCTGGCTTTAATTTTAAAATAGTCGTCTAAAAAACCAATTAAACCCAACCAAACTGTACATAAAATCATCAAACGGATATACACTTTATCCAAATTGGCAAATAACAAAGTTGGGATCAGGATACTCAACAAAATAATGATCCCTCCCATAGTAGGCGTTCCCTTTTTTTGCTGCTCTCCTGCCAAACCTAATTCACGTACACTTTCACCAATTTGCTTTTTTTGTAAAAATAAAATTATTTTTTTTCCATAAACAGTTGCAATGAATAAGGATAACAAAATCGCCATTGCAATTCTGAATGTCAAAAACTGGAATGCCCCTAATCCAGGTATATTGAATGTTTTGTCTAACCATGAAAATAATTGATACAGCATAGGAGGTTTATTTGGCTAAATCGTTAAATAAATTTTGTAATACTTCTTTATCATCAAAATGTTGTTTCACGCCTTTTATATCTTGGTACTTCTCATGGCCTTTCCCAGCAATTAAAATAATATCCCCTGGTTTTGAAAAACTTACCGCCGCCTTGATCGCTTCTTT
>Ga0209443_1000658_pt1 | contig 23151 bp, 31 predicted proteins | sample LauGreBMM110DCMD_2_FD_187571 | JGI IMG/M metagenome (GOLD analysis project Ga0209443, IMG submission 187571) | Freshwater lake microbial communities from Lake Michigan, USA - Su13.BD.MM110.DCMD (SPAdes) (version 2) | ecosystem: Environmental > Aquatic > Freshwater > Lake | place: Lake Michigan... | reverse complement strand
TGACATCAGCATTCGAAGCAGATATTTGGGTAGATAGTCAGAAACTACATATAGTTGGAAATAGAGGTATTAAACCTGAAACAAACTAATCTTATAACTTATTAATGATATCAATAAATATCTTTTTGGTATCTTCTTTACCTATCTTTTCTTCTATTGATTTGATAAAATTTACAATGTCCTGTTTGTAATCCAGTTTAGTATCCAGTTTATTATCTAAATAAAATGTAGGTTCTCCTGTGTATTTAGTTACAAGAGTCTCAACTTCTTTAATAACCCTGTCTACTTCAGTTCTATTTGTAAACGATATCTTTATATTAGGTAACTCTAATTGAAATTTATCATAGTCAAAATTTCCAGTAACTCTTACAGATACATGAGTAACACCGCCGCCTCTTCCGGTAAAATCTTTAGAGCCAATTCTAATTCTAAGAACATTTTCTGAATCAATAGAAGATAAGTTTTTATTATCCTTTTCTCTATCATATCTAAAATTGTAAAATTCACGGGGATTAGTTATTATAAGTTTATCAAACGAACTTTCATTATCAGATGATATAGTTGGATCATCTTCTTTTACTTTAACATACCCATCAATAGTTGAATTAACATTAAATTTTAATCCGTTATATAGGTCTTCGTTAAATTTTTCTTGAATAAAATCTTTAAATGTTTTCATAATCTATATATTTAGATCGTAAACTCTAATTAAATACCTATTTAGTTAGCCATACAAAGATAGAACCAACACTATTCATTTACTTTATTGTTTTACTTATTGTACCGTCTTCATAAATTTCTATGATTATTCCGGTTGTATTTTCATTAATATCTTGACCTAGTAAATTAGTTCGTTTTGCAATAATTTTAATTTCTGATTTGTTATTAATTGCAATTGGATCAAAGATTTCAAAGGCTCCGTCGATATCATATTGTGATAATCTATAATAGTTGTATATAGGTTTTACATCGGAATCAATAGTTTCATAATATAATTCATGTGTTGAATTGCCAGCGGCTGCTATAATTGCCATTTCTCTCCAGATTATTCCATTTTCACTCTTATCTATAACAAAATGAGTTGTATTATGCTCTGAAGAGGTTACCCAATGTATTAAATTATGTTTATCAAGCTTTTTACCAGCAAAATATAACAATTCAATAGGAAGCGCACCACCAGTTATGATGTTAAAAAATCTGGTTTGCGTTCCACATCCATTTGCGTTTGATACAATCACACGAGCAGACCCATCAGTTGTAGTTTGAGGCCAGGTAAATGTGATTGAAGGTGAATTGGAATTTGCTATGTTGATCCAGAGAGGTGCGGTAATAGACTCGGTATAAGCCCATTGATAAGAAGCATTTGCAGTTGGTGAGATACTATAAGTCTCACCAGTTCCAGCAATAATAACAGAGTTGCCGCTTATTTGACTAACAAAACCCACTGATGGATTAACCGTGACAGTAGTCTGTGAAGTAGAGGCACAACCTCCATAAGATATGGTTAATTGATATGCTTGTGTTGTGGTAGGTGAGGCGTATGGACTTGGGGCAGCTGGGTTGGATAATCCAGTAGATGGTGTCCATGTATAACTAGGTGTATTACCTCCAATGCCGGTAATCTGGGTTACCAGTTGAGTTGTACTTCCTGAACAAATTGTGTTAGTCACTGGCGTGATGGTTACGCTGGGCACTGGGTTTACTGTGATGGTTATTGAAGCACACCCACCACTAAAAAGACCACCATTTAGATTTCTTGCATAGTATGTAGTGGTTGATATCGGACTTACTGAAATAGAATTTCCAGTTGATACGAAAGTAGAAGCACAACCTCCTGTATACCAATAAACCACGCCTACTGCACCATTTGCGGTTAAGGCGGTAGATGATCCATTACAAATGGTATTTGATGCCGCAGTTATTGAGGTTGGATTTGGTGGTGGAGGTGACATGCAACTAAGTCCAATGTTAAAGGAACTATTGGATGAATAACCATGAACCAGAATGTAGTAATTTGTTCCTACTGTAGAAGTCCATGAAAATGAAGCAGACGAACTAGCACAACCTGGACCATAATCATCATTGCCACCTACACATGATAATGTAGAACAATTAGGTCCACTAAAAACAGAGATTTTGCTATCCCACGCAGTTGCACAAAGATTTGCAGTCATAATTTGTCCATTTCCCGAAACAACATACCAAACACCTGGTTGTGTTTGACTTATAGAACAAAATCCAGCTTCGGCTGTACCAGAGTTGGTAGCATTTACTGTAGTTCCTGATAGTGACTGACTACAAGTAATGGCCGTTGCATTACATACTAAATCATTTGAGGGAGGCGGTGTTGCAACACACGACAAGCACTCAATATAATCGGTTCCACACGAAGACGCAGTTCCGCAATTTGAATTTGTATTATAATGAACATAATATGTTCCTGACACAGGAGCAGTCCATGTTAGTGGGGATGCACCTGAAGAGACTACGGTTCCTCCTGGCGTTGTGTGTCTTACTGTAATCCAACCACCCAAACTATAAGATGATCTGTATTGTGTGCCGGAGACAACACTAGTAAAGGTGGTGTATTCACTCTGAAAGGTACATGTGCTAACATAAAAAAGTCCTGGTGTTGATGGCATAGTAGCCGTTAAATAGGGGGAAGTATTGGTACAAGGTCCCGGTGATACTGATGCGCAACTTCCTGCCACTATATGACCACCTGAAGTTGAGGTTCCAGCAAGCGGTTGAACGGTATTGATTATAGTGGAACCAGCGCCATTGAGAACTCGTATACGCATTTCAGAAGGATAAGATCCTGATGCCGTACGGAACACTCGTATTGTCGCACCTACTGCAGCAGAAAATGTAGAAGAAGTAGGTCCGTACCCTGAGCAACTTAAATTAGATAAAACGGTTACACCATTAACAGAAACAGCTACAGTTCCTCCATTCCAACCATCACCCCAAGTATCGGTTCGTTGTATGGTATGCATACATGATTGTGAAATTACATTCATATAAGTAAAAAGAAAGAAAAAAATAAAAATTAAAGACTTCATAGGTTGCATTATTTTTGCAACTCACTTGAAGAATCCTTAGAAACCCCCATCTTACCATGGGCCGGTTGAGTTTATTTATAATATATATAAACCTTTATGCAGTAAAATGATTCAATTTGAGCAAACTAGCATAGATTATTAGCCAATGTCACTAATTATTTATTAACGGATTGAATTACTGAACTTCTTCAAATTTTATTACTAATTGTCCAATTGGGTAATTCATCTTTCCACTTGCGTTGAACATTTCCTCTGGCTTAAACTTTAGATATAATTCCTCCTCTTTTAATTGAACTGGTATCAAGTTATGAACATACTTACTACTTACTTCGATATCTCTTATTGAATATCCTTCTGATTCCATATAACTTACCATTGATAAAAGAGTATCTTTAACATCGTTGTAATTAAATCTATTAGCACCATAACCTATATTATAAAATGGATTAATCACATTTGAATCACCTCTCTTTTGTATTTTAACTATTATATACTTATCATCTCTACTTAAAACTTCAGAACTAACCTGAACATTAAAATTATCATCCCATAATTCTAAAGACATATCTTCTAAAGTTCGTAAACGTTGTTGTCGTTTATTATAACTATCAGATGCTAAGTCTGACATTGATTCATATGTTTTTAAGTGCTTCACTTAGTATATATTAAATTGATTCTGACAAAATCTGATATACATAGGTTCTTAAATATTATTAATGATACATACTAAAGCAGGCGGTTATTTTTTAATACGGATCTTTATCCTTATCTTTGAAACAAAATGATTTAATTTTGATAAAATTATAGAAAATGGAAAATTTAAATAGTGTATGTTATGTTGGTGTAATCAAAGAGGTTAAGACAATAGAAGGAGCTGACAACATAGAAATTGTTGAGGTTGGTGGTTGGAATGCTATAACTAAAAAAGGGGAATACACAAAAGATGATTTAGTCCTTATTGCAACCACTGATGCGGTTATTCCTGTTAAATTATCTGATGAAATAGGCGTGACTAATTATTTACGAAAAGGTGGTCGTGTTCGTACAGTTAAATTACGTGGAGTTTATTCTGAATGTTTAATAATACCAGTAGAGTTTGTTCCAGAGGCATATAGATATGATGGTTCTAACTGCATGGAGTTACTCCAAGTTTTCAAATACGAACCACCTGTTAAGACCGTTCAGTTAAGTAGCGGTAGAAAATTCAAATACTACCAAAACCCTAACTTCCATATCTATTACAAGTTTCCTAACTTAAAGAATGTACCCCAAATGTTTAACGAAGAAGATATTGTCACTATCACTCGTAAACTTCATGGAACAAATGCTCGTTATGGTATTGTTAAAAAGAAAAGTTTATCTTTATGGGATTATGTGAAAAAGTTATTTGGAAACAAATGGGCTAACTACGAATATATTTATGGATCTCACAATGTAGAGAAAGGTTCTGACTCACAAGGATTTTATGAAACTGATGTTTGGAGAACCATCGCAGATAATTACAAAATAAAAGATAAACTATGGGATTATGTTAAGACATATAGTAGTCCTGATTATTTGGGTAGGGGGTTAATTATCTATGGTGAAATATATGGTCTGGGTATACAAAAAAATTATGATTATGGTTTAACTGATGTTAAATTTGCTGGTTTTGATGTTGAGTTAAATGGTAATTACCGACCTTATTACGATGAAAAGAATGTTTTCAAATCTTTGGGATTACAAAGAGTTGAGGTTCTTTATATGGGTCCTTGGTCTAAAGAAGAGCAAGATAAACACGTATTCAATAACAATATAGTGGGTACCAATGTTCCTCACGAAGGTGTTGTTGTTAAATCTGTTACGGGAGAAAGAAACAAAGTTGGTAAGGTAATCAATCCTGATTATAGTATATTTAGTGAAAAAAATAATGTGGGCGACTCACATTAAATATCATATTAAGTAAAGAAAGTGGTAAGATAATATATTAATTAAAAAACCCAGTCTAAATTGACTGGGTTTTTTATTATGTTAAATAAGGCGAGCCATATTTCTAAAGTCTTTAAATACTGAATAGTATTTTTTACCGTTACTTCCTAACTTCCAAGTTTCAATGTTTTTAGATTTATGAACATCTTCCATCATAGGTGTCATTAAATCATTGAATACTTTAATAGCCTCTTTAGTCCTTGATAAATCATTGAACTTACATTCTTGTTGAAGTCTTACTAAACCTTTTCTGATTACATCTTTAGTAAAGGTTGCTTTATATCTTTGAGGAGTTATAGCAACATAAGCATCAACTAAAACATTAATATACTTTTCTATGTGGTCATATACTTTGGTAGAGTTTAATTGTGATTCTTTGTTATTTTTTAGGAGACGCGGGAGATCTACATCTGTTTCTCCTGGAGATGAACTGTCTAAATATAAAATTCTTATTACAAATTTATTTTTACCCATTTCCATTTTTTCATTATCAATTAGTCCTTCAATATACTCTCTTGCTTTGTCAAGTTCCTTAAAACATATTGGAGCCATTGATAATGATTTACCAATTACTTCTTCAACAGTATATATAGTTTTACCCTCAACGCTGAAATTTGACCTGTGATCAACAATAACTTCAAATCCATCTATTGGAGGAAACAATAGATGTGGACTTTCATGAGCATAAGCTGTTCCTAATTTAAAATCTTCAAATATCTTTAAATGTTTCATAAGTTATATATTATTTTGTAATTATCATTAATTTGATTATCTTTGTGTTCTGGTTTCATAGTATAAATTTTTTATTATTAATGTATATATAATGAAATCAAATTGAAAAATGAAATATTATAATTGAATCTGTAGGTAAATTTCTTTATTTATAAAAAGACGACCCGCCTTTGAATTACTTAAGGTAAATTATTATAACATATCTTTTAATCCAACTAGCATTTCACATGATAATCCTGTTCTATCACGAAGATTTGCATCAGTTGATACAACTTTACCATTATACTCTATATCAATTCTAATAACCATTCTAACTGAAAATCCTGATGAAGATTTAACTAACTTAACCTCATATAACTCTGTAAATTTGTCTTTTAAATCTTTATAAAATACTTTCTCAATTCTATCTTGTTCTGATAAAGATATGTTTTTAGGATCTTTTGTATATTTAGCTAAGTCAACTGAATCTAATTCTTTACAAGTTTTTAAGAATTCATCTGATATACCTAATCTTTTAGCAACCTTAAAGTCAATACTTGATGAGCGAGCACCAGAATCAAACTTAGCTTTTACTTTTGTTCTAACACCATCTTTAGATATATTTATATTGTGAATACCATAAGTAATCTTACCTTTACTAGTATATTGAACATCAACTTCTTTACTTGGTTCAGTAGTAGTCATAGTCCATCTTTCAAATTGTTTCAAATGTTTCATTTCTGAAGGGTTTTTGTTTTAATCATAACGTTTAGTTTAATAGCACCGAGTAGATCAGTGCTATTTGCTTAATTTTTCCAAACAGGATTAGCGATAATTAATTTACCACCCTCAACTCTTGGAATTTCTTTCATTGAGTTATAATCATCATATTCGATGTCTCCGTCATAAAATTTTTGACCTTGAAACATTACATAATTCTTTTCATCTTTTCCAGTATGGCTAAAACCTTGACCTCTTAGTGCGTCTTGAGCAGCATCATCAGTAGTTGCATCTCCAAAAATACGAGACCATAGACCTTCTTTAATAACACTCACTGGTTTATTATTAAAGTTTTTAAATTTACTAACATGTTTCATCTTATAGAATATTTTTTATTATATATTAAATCCAAAGATGTTATATTTTAATATATAAAAAAAAAATTAAAACTATGTCTTATTTTCCATCTACCTTTCATTATACCGTAAATGATATTGGTATTAGAGTTTATGATGATAAACACGTTCAAGTTACTTATATAAATCTAAGAACACTTTCTAAATTAATTTCTTCTTTAAGAATACAAGCACAAATTGACCTCCAAGATGCTATCAATAATGTTGGAGTTCATGCTGTTAAAGACCAAACACTCCAAATCTTAGGTATGTTTGTTTCAAAAATATTCGAAGGTATTTCAGCATTCTGGCCAGGTGGTACTCCAGCTGCTTATATTTCTATGATAATAGGTAAAATTGCTTCTGGTGTTATTACTAAATTAATAGAACAATCTCAACCGGGTGATGAGATTCAATCAAAGGCTAATGAGATTAGAGAAGGTATGTTAGCTATCTTTGATGCTACTAAAAAGAAGATTGACCAAATGGTTGTCGATCCTGAAGGACATTGGCAAGAAGTATTTCATTGTCAAGATTATTCTGACTTAGGACTTAAAGGAGATATTACAATGGCTGATATGGCAGAATGTTTAGATTTCTTTCCAGATGAAGAAACACCTGATTATGATGATTTTCAACTTTATCTTTCACAGAGATGTAAATCTGTAGTTGTTTCTAAATTACTTCCTGTTAAATGGAAAGTAAAAACATATTCTAATTACTGGTGTAAAGATTACTATACAAGAAATGATGGTCAAAGACATTTTGATTTTAGTTATGCACAATATAACCCACACACCGATGATGATTTTTGGTGTCAGAAATTTGATGGTGGATCTGAGAAAGTATTTCCACCTTATTACATGATTGAAACAAATGAGAATGGATTGACATCTAAACAATTTTTACAATTTATAATGGAGTGTGGTAGTAGAGATATGATTAGTTTTTCTTCACTATGGGGATATTTAGAGTTTGGTGAATCACAAGAAGGTGATAGACACTATATTGGTAATCACATTCATTATATGGTTTTAACTGATAATGAGGGAAATAAAGCTCCAAAGATTTTATCGGATTGGTTGTTTCAAAACGATTGTTATAATCAGTCTACTAATAAGTATGCGGTAGCAACCAGAGAAGAGGTTTATACTAAGTGGGGATTGCCGGGTAGTCCAAAAAGTGCGGTAAAAAATTCTCGATTTAGTTTAATATCAATATGGAATAAATTGATAAAGTTATTTAGATTAAAGTTTAATTTTATAACTTTACGCAAAAGTTCAAAAATGCCAACAAATATTTGGTGGTAATTAAGAGATTTTAATTATTTTTCATTATCTTTGTAATGAATTCAATATGTTTTTAAATAATGTTATGAAAATCTTGATGCTTGATAACGACGGAGTAATTTGTTTATCCAACAATTGGGGTGGACGATCTAAGAAATGGGCAAAGTTTCATAAGGAAAATCCTGAATTTACTAATAAACCAATTCAATATCGTTTTGATGATTTTGACACAAAGGCGGTTAAGGTCCTTAATGAGATACTCCAAGAAACCGGTGCTGAAATCGTTGTAAGTTCAGATTGGAGATACCATGCAACACTTGAAGAACTTGGTGATTACTACATAAGTCAAGGAATTATCAAACGACCAATTGCGGTAACCGATATGTTTAAAGACATATTCCCAAAAGAATGGAATGCGTTTAGATTTCGAGCTGATTTAGAAATAGAAAGAAGTATGGAGATAGAACATTGGTTGAAAAACCATCCTGAGGTTACCCATTGGGTTGCAATTGATGACCTTAATATGAGTGTTGAGTTTTTATCTAAATACTTTTCGCATAGTAAAGATGATGATAAAAACCCTGGTTTAACCAATTTTGTTCTAACACCAAAATCAAGTGAAGGTATCAAACAAATTGGTATTAAAGAAAAGATATTAAAATTTTTGAAAGATAAAGATGATTTATGGTGTGAATATAGTGATATGCCATCACCCTTAGCCTATAAAAACAATAGTAAATAAAAATGACTCCAAACCAAAAGGTGAGGAGTCATTTTTATTTATTTATAAAAATTAATTACTATTTAATGTCTGTACACTTGGTGCTGTTAATGTCAAACATTTTAATGCAGTAGATGTTGTTTGTCCGTAATGCATAAAACCAACTGCTAGTTTTGACGTTGAAGATGGTGTTTCAAAATTTACATAACCTACAACTCCACCAGTTGTCATTTCCCATACAAAACCAAAATCTGTATTTGGGTTCCATGTTGTTGATGTAGAAACTCTAAAAGTTCCAACCACTACTCCTGTTCCGGTTGGTATAACTGGAGAAGTTTCATTGGTAAAGATACTCGTAGCAGAAGAAAAATTTAATTTTCTTTGTCCTGAAATATAAGGTAAGTTAGTTGTTCCTTTTTTAGGCCATCCTAACCATGATGGATCAGTATTGTCATTTAATGCTTTCCATGTTATAATTCCTGTTGTTAATTTTGGAGAATGAACTCCACGAATAATCAAAGCATTTAATTTAATTACTGATGTACCAGTGCTTGTTAACCGAATCTGAAAGTCTGCAGTGTTCGTTGTTGAACCCAACCACTCCATATCCATTTTAACTGATACTGTTGGGGCAATGTTAGTTAATTCTTGTAATCTTTGTTCTTGTGTTCCCATTTTTTTCTTTATTTTTTCTTTAAAAATAACTATATTTTTAATTTCAATTTAGGCGTTTCAACAACGTAGTTTATATATTAATTTGTAATTGGTGAGATGTTAATGATGTTAATTTTTTTAGAATATATATTTAGTAATCTGTAAATTCTGATTCTTCCTCTTCGTTATTAGATAAACTGTCTATGGCTTTTTGAGCCGCATCATATGTAAAGTAATCACTCCACATATCACCTTTACCAAATAAAGATTCAGCATCTTCGGGTTCACCACCTTCAGACTTCATCTTAGGAGTTAAGGCAAAGATTCTATAAGAGTTGCCTACTTTGTTTATGATATAATGAACCTCATCATTAAAGTTTTCAAATAATTTAATGTGTTTCATAATTGTTCTTTTATTTATAATGTATATATTAAAATTAAATTCTAATTTTATTCATATAAACTTTTTAATTTAGAACAATTAGGAATTAAATAATATAAATAGTAAATTAAAGTTTAAGATTTGACACCAGAAGAAATAGACCGTTTAATAGAAATGGCCTGGGAAGATAGAACACCATTCGATGTTATTAAAGAACAATTTGGTTTAGGTGAAGATGAGGTTAAGGTCTTAATGAAAAGTAATCTTAAATTTAGTAGCTATAAACTTTGGAGAGAACGTGTTGAAAATTGTAAAACAAAACATATAGCAAAAAGAAATAATGAAATTGATAGATTTAAGTCTAGTAGACAAAAGACCATATCAAATAATAAAATAAGTAAACGATGAATACAAAAATTTTAAATATTTTACAAAATGAAATTAGTAGACAAAACGATGAACATAATTTTATTGCTTCTGAAAACTTTGCTTCTGAATCTGTAAAGTTTTATTGTGGTTCTGACTTCACCAACAAATACGCCGAAGGTTATCCAGGCAAAAGATACTATAATGGTTGTCAACATTATGATGAATTAGAAAACTTAGGTATTGAATTGTTAACCAAATTATATGGTTGTCAATTTGCCAATATTCAACCTCATAGTGGAGCTAATGCTAATCTTGCTATATTTAAAGCTTTCCTCCATCCCAATGATACAATCTTAGGTATGGACTTATCAGCAGGTGGTCACCTATCACATGGTTCACCAGTAAACATTAGTGGTAAATGGTTTGATAATCATTTCTATGGAGTTGATTCAGATGGTTGGTTAGAATATGATAAGATCCAGACACAAGCCTTAGAATTAAAACCTAAATTAATTATTGCAGGAGCATCTGCTTATCCTCGTCAAATAGATTTCAAAAGATTTAGAGAAATTGCAGATTCAGTAGGAGCATATCTTTTAGTTGATATGGCTCACTACAGTGGATTAATTGCCGGTGGTGTTTATGATTCTCCAATCCCACATGCCGATTTTGTAACCTCAACAACACACAAAACTTTACGAGGAGCAAGAGGTGGTATGATTCTTTGGAACAATCCAGAATTTACTAAAAAGATAAATGGAGCTGTCTTCCCTGGAACTCAAGGTGGACCTCTAATGAATCAAGTTGCTGGTAAGGTACAAGCTTTTTCAGAGGCACTAGAACCACAATTCAAATTTTATTCAAAAAATGTTTTAGAAATGGCTCAGTATATGTCTACAATATTTATGGAAAACGGAATTAAATTAACAACGTCTGGAACAGATTGTCATATTATCTTAATTCATACCGGTGATAAATCTGGTAGAGAAGTAGCCGATACGTTAGAATCACAATATAATATTGTAGTAAATAAAAATAGTGTACCAAATGATAGTAGAAGTTTTATTGATACATCAGGTATTAGAATTGGTACCGCAGCAATGGTCACAAAGAAAGGTAATGATAAAGAATATTTCAAGGATATTGCCTTAAAAATCATTGAAGTAATAAAGTAAAATTTAGTTGAGTAACTATACATATAATATATATGTTATAAAAATAACTTGTAAAAATGGCAGATAACTTTCAACCACATGATTATTACTTAATGGACGAACTCTTAACTGATGAGCATAAACTAATCAGAGAAACAGCAAGAGCTTGGGTAAAAAAAGAAGTAACACCTATTGTAGAAGAAGCTTGCCAAACATCAACCTTTCCTAAACAATGGATTAAAGGTTTAGCCGAGATTGGTGCCTTTGGTCCTTATATCCCAGTTGAATATGGTGGATCAGGATTAGACCAAATATCATACGGTCTTATTATGCAAGAATTAGAACGAGGTGATAGTGGTTTACGTTCAACTGCTTCTGTTCAAAGTTCACTTGTAATGTATCCAATATTTACTTGGGGTAGTGAGGAACAGAAAAGAAAGTTTTTACCCCTATTAGCTTCTGGTGACTTAATGGGTTGTTTTGGATTAACTGAACCAGACCACGGTAGTAATCCAAATGGAATGATTACAAACTTTAAGGATGCCGGTGATGGTGTTAATGTAATCTTAAATGGTGCAAAAATGTGGATTAGTAATTCACCATTTGCTGACATTGCTGTTGTTTGGGCTAAAGATGAAGAAGGTGAAATACGTGGTATTATTGTTGAAAGAGGATTCGAAGGATTTACAACACCAGAGACTCATGGTAAATGGAGTTTAAGAGCTAGTTCAACCGGTGAGTTAGTTTTTGATAATGTAAAAGTTCCTAAGTTAAATATACTACCTAATATAACGGGATTAAAAGGACCTTTAAGTTGTTTAAACTCAGCTAGATTTGGTATAGCCTGGGGTGTTATTGGAGCCGCTATGGATTGTTATGATAGTGCTTTACGTTATAGTAAAGAAAGAGAACAGTTCGGTAAACCTATTGGGGCTTTCCAATTAACTCAAAAGAAATTAGCTGAAATGATTACTGAAATAACAAAAGCTCAATTGTTAACTTGGAGACTAGGAGTTCTTAAAAATGAGAATCGAGCAACACCTGCTCAGATTAGTATGGCTAAACGTAACAATGTAAATATGGCCTTAATGATTGCTCGTGAAGCTCGTCAAATACATGGTGGGATGGGTATAACTGGTGAGTATCCGATTATGAGACATATGATGAATTTAGAATCGGTAGTTACTTATGAAGGAACACATGATATCCATTTGCTAATAACTGGTATGGATATTACTGGATTTAATGCTTTCTCATAAAGAATTAATTCTCATTCATTCTTTTTGTTTTCTCTTTAGATTTTTCACACTTAGTCTTAATATAATCATGAGCTCTTTTCAATCTACTCTTAGTTTGGGGATCTTTAGCTCTTGAATGAGCAACTCTTACTCTTTGTTCAATCAAGTTTAGAATCTGAGATTGTCTCTTATGAGACTTAGATTTAAATGAACTAGAGGATATTGTTTCTGCAATATCCTCTTTTGTTCTAAATTTAACACTTACTGTATCTTTAGGGTTCTCATCTGTATAAAGTCTTCTTGTAGAACCTTTTGGTTTCTTACCAGTTCCAACCTTTGGATCTGTCTCTTCATTCAAACTAAAACTTAAAAAAGATAATAAATGATTCATATTGTATATATTTATTTGGTTATCTCAATAATCTTCCTTATCTTTGTTATGTCAAAGATGAGGTAGTGATAGCGGCAACTCCAAAAATCTCACAGACGGGCGGGGGTAAGACCACGAAGTAACTCAGAGGCAGGTCGTCTTTTTATATAAAAAGATTTACAGAAAAGTGCTACATAATTTTGTAAATCAATCATTTATCCTTATCTTTGTATAAATTATAACTACTACATATGTCTTTCCTTTTACAATTATCTATTATATGTTTGTTATTTACATTTACATCTACATCTCAGGCTGGTGATAAGGCATAAAAAAAATGAGAGCCAGTCCAGCTCTCATTTTATTAAAAAAATTATATTTAGTTTGAAAAATTCTATTATGCTACTAAAACTACTTTATTAACAGCAGCAAAAGAATAATTAGGGTCTGTTTTACCATACATTGTATGATCTGTGTATGTTTTCTCAAGAGCCATGTTCATTCTCTTAGCTAACTCTTCGGAAGACTTTATTTGAGTAGCTGGATTAATTTCTCTAATAAGTCCTAACATTTTATTAGCATCTTCTACTTTGAGTTCAATTTCATTATTCATAAGCTCTTTTTCGTAATTTGCTCCCACATTTTCTCTTTTTGCGCCGATATACAAATGAATCTGCTCACCTAAATCTTGAACTGGTACTTCATACTGCCCTGGTGAAGTTTCGGTATACTCAAGTTTTTCAAGTCTTGAAACATAGTAGCTCAAGCCAATCTTAGTTTCACCTAATCCGAAAAATCTTCCTAATTTTTTGAAAAATCCCTCTGGAAAATGCAAAGCTATCGAGAATAGTGAGTCGGTATTGAGGTGATATACATCAACCTCGAAATTGTCTTTAATATACTTCTTTAATTCCTCTTGAGCTTTTTTGATTTGGACTTTGAGTGCATCTTTTTCTGGTCCATTTTCTAACTTGTAAAGTTCGGAGTTCATAACAAACAAGTTACTAGTCATTCTGTTCCCTACAGTGAATTCTTCATTGATAAAAGATCCCCATATTTTTACATATTTTAATTTTTTCATACTCTTTATATTTTCTTATATATATTAAACTCTAAATACCATTATTTGGTATTCTTAGGAATTTTATAAGCAAATGCACATTTATATTTACCTGATATGATGTCTAATTTAATATCTCTTTCTAATTGTATCACAACTTTTTTATTGTCGTTTTTATGTTAAAAATTTAATTGCTTCTCCAGTTGCTAAGACATCACATCTTTCATTCTCCAAATGTCCGTTATGTCCTTTAACCCAGTGAAAGCTAATATCAAAGTTTGGGTAAGACTTTAGAAATCTTCTCCAATAAGCTTAACAATATAGAAATTGCACAATTTGATTTATCAGACGAAGTCACTTGGTATAATGCAAAAAGAGAATGTAAAGAACTAGGCAAAGGTTGGAGATTACCAACTAAAGATGAATTAGAAGATATGTACAATAATAGAGATCTTATAGGTAATTTTATACATACTAATTATTGGAGCTCAAGTTCATTTAGTTCTGATTATGCTTGGATGCAAATGTTTACTCATGACTTTATAGCAATAACTCCAAAAGAAGGACATATTAATGCTAGAGCAGTTAAAACAATTAATTAATAATTGAGACCATTACTCATAACAATTTATTTTTTCCCCATATAATAATACCATATGTATCATATGGTGGGCAATAGAATCCGTCAGCTTTTGACATTATTTCTTTTCTTACTTTTTTATTATCTAATAAAAATTCATCTTCTGATATTGCAATAATTGCATCATCTTTCAAATCAAAATATTCTTCACCATTATATCCAGGATTTTCCATATAGTGTGAAAGACAATTGTCTGTTGTGCAAAAATAAGTACCATCTACACCAAATTGATTTATATCAGAAACTCCAAATTGTTTTTCTTCCTTTTTATTTTTGTATTTAAAAAATACTTTTGATAGTTCACCATCAAAATAATCAGAATTTTTCTTAAAATCTTTCCATGTGATATATGAAGATTGAAAAGTCTTCCATGATTTTATCTTTCTCATAGATTATATATTATTATTTATATGTTAAAAAACTTTGTATATCTCTTTATTATTCTTATCTTTGTATTCATAACCACATAAACCACTACATTATGTCTATCCCTTACACTTCAACTTCACTAGCCATCAAAGGTTACTCTGAATCACTTCTTGCTAAATCCGAAAGAGCAGATTGTGTTGTTAGAGCCGTCGCATCAGCCTTTGACCTACATTATGATAAAGCTCATAAATGGGTAGCTGATACCTTTAAAAGAAAACCTAAGAAAGGAACTTATGGTTTCCCTGTAGGTATGGATAAAATGTCTCAAAATAAAACTCGTTTCAATTATAAAACGACTAAAGCCATTGAAGCTAAGCACCTAACCACTAATGGAGGAAAGAGTAAAATGACTGTAGGTACTTTTGTTAAAGAATATGATAAAGGCACATACATCATAAGAGTAAGTGGTCATGCTTTCACTATTAAAGATGGTTCGGTGATTGGTAACCCTAATGATGCTACACAACTTAGAAAGATTATTAAAAACTGCTGGAAAGTAGGATAAGTGTAGCTCGGGGAAAGACAGCCGATAAAGAAAACTACCAACAGATTCACACAATTATCATAGAGCATATTTATAAAAATAAAAACATACAATCAGAGATAGATAATATAGTTGAGAGTATGAGTAATGAAGAGTTAGAAAAATTTATCTGTGAGTAAATAAATAGTTTTATCAAAGTGCATCTTTTATTTAATATATAATAATATAAATTAATTTTAATTATGGGTAAGTCAATCGAAGAAATTTTAAAACAGATGGAATCTGAAAGGAACCAAAGAATAAACGAAGAACAATCTAAGTTAGATCAAATAAATAATCAAAGAGATATCTCCAGGAAAGAATGGAATAAGAGAATGAAGATGTATGAGAATTTATCTAATACATCTACTGCACCAGGTGCCGGTGGAGGTGGTTCAATATCTACACCAACAATTCTAGAATATAATATATCTCAAGGATCTAGTTTTGTGTGGGATGGAGTTACTTTTACATTAGATACAAGTTTGCCAAATTATTCTTACACTGCTACTATAACTTCTATCCCGGAACAAACTACTCATTTACCTGGTTATATTACATTAATAGGAGTTACAATTGGAAATTCAGTTACAAGTATCGGTAACAACGCGTTCGAATTTTGTATACAACTGACATCTATAACATTACCAATTAATTCATTATTCACAAGTATTGGATACAAAACTTTCTTTGGTTGTTCCTCATTAGCAACTATAACAATTCCAGATTCAGTTACAAGTATTGGTGTTCAGGCGTTTGCAGATTGTACCGATTTGCCGTCTATAACAATTCCAGATTCAGTTACAAGTATTGATTTTGGTGCGTTTAAGGGATGTTCCGCATCGACATCTGTCACATTCGGAAATTCAGTTACAAGTATTGGGAACTTTGCGTTTAATGATTGTTTCAGTCTAACCAATGTGACGATTCCTGCCACCGTCGGTAGTATTTCGGAAAGTATGTTCGCTAACTGCACCGGCCTAATCAGTGTGACGATTTTAAGCGGTGTTACTAATATTGATGTTAGTGCATTTTCTGGTTGTGTCAGTCTAACCAGTGTGACGATTCCTGCTACCATCGTTAGTATTGGGAACTTTGCTTTCTATAATACTGCATTGACATCTATAGCAATTCCAAATTCAGTTACAAGTATTGGAGCTGACACATTTACAAGTTCAGGGTTAACAACAGTATATATAGCAGATGGTCAATTATCAAAATCATCGCCTAGTTCAGGTGTTGACTTTTTCGGAGTAACTGTTACTACTGTTCTACCTACACCTTAATTGAGATATATAAGAAAAATTAAAATTAAAACCTCATCAAAAATTTACTCATTATATATTTATTTAATACCAATTTTTTTTAATTTTTGATCTCTTTTATATTGTTTTATATCATTAGAGTATTTACTCCTAAGTATTATGTCCCAATAGCAGATTGTTGTCTCTACACCATTACTATAAGATTTCCATATACAAGGAAATCCTTCTCTGGCTTGATCTATTCTTTCTCTAATACTCTTTGTTTTATCGGTAGCGTGTGTATAGTATAACCAACATTCCCAATAGTGATTTTGTTCTGGTGCTTTAAATATAATAGCTATTTGCCATTTAAAGAAGACAAATGACCAAATGGGTGCCTTTTTGAGTTACTATAGCTATGCAGTTATTAGGTACCATTTCGATATATTATCATAAACAAAAAATCCTCCACTTTACAATGGAGGATCTTATTAGTGTTTATATTATGTTAATATTTTTATTGTCCGATTTTAATATATTTTCTACCATTCTTAATATAAAAAGAATTAATTGAGTATGTTGATATATCTTTAATTTCTCTACCTAATAAATCATAGTATTTGTTATCTAGCAATGACAAAATTGGTTGTTCTTCAATACCTACAATGCTATCACATAGCAGAATTGTGTATGATCCTTGTGTAACTGGAATCTGTTGAATACAAGCCGGTGGACAATTACATGGTGGAGCAGGCACAACACAAATTGACATGGTACTTGTAGCACTAGTTGATGCGGCTTGACCATTCCAAAGATACGGAACGGCTGAGGATGTGTCTACAGCTGTAAAGGACAAAGACCCCTGTGATTGTCCCAATGTATCAATCCAATATCCTGTAATTGAATAAGGACAATTGTTTGGGTTGATAACGAAGAGGTAAAAGTTTGTTACGTTTTGACTGAATATCTTAGTTGTACTCAATAGTAGTAGAGCTCCTAATAGTAATTTTTTCATAATGTATTATACTAAATTAAATAAGATTAGTTTTAACATCTTTTTAGTTAATTCCACCAATGACCCATACCTGATCCATTATACCAATTGCCCCAGACATCATCTTTTTTTCTTTTCTCTGGTGTTATTTTATCCAATAACATTACATAATGAGAGTGTTCTTGACCCTGAAAAATAACCCATAACTCTTTCCATTCTTTATCCTCTATTTCTTGAGAAAGATCGTAAATTTTCCCGTTTGCTTCTTTTACTTCTTCTGGCGCATCATTATCAAAAATGTAATCTATATTTACCTTCAATCCTAATTGTGATTCAGCAATATTTATGTATTTGTCCTCCGTAATATTATTAAGGATTTCTATTGCTCTTTCTATCTTCTGAACTTTCTTTAGCTTACTTATATCAACTTCGTAACCGCCCTTTATAGAATCTCTTAAAGGTTCTAAAGATTTTGAAAGAATTCTTAAATTGTATGTGTAATCCCAATGTCTAAAATTCCATATCACTTTCCAAAAGAAAATGATATTCTTTATTCCTCTTGGAAAATCATATATAAAAAAATCCCACGTCTTCCAATACCATCCTTTACTCATTTTATCTAAGCTTCCCCAAAATTTATCTGCAAATTTTATTTTCATAATTATTAATCATTTAATGTTTTCGTAATGTTAAATTGTATAAAATATTTAGTCAAAGTAAAATTCTGAATCTTCATCTTTGATTTTATCACGAACTACATCTCTTTGAATTAACTCATGATATAAAGAATCCGAATATTCATCATTAGATTTCATATCACCTGAATTACATCTGATATAATCTTGAATTTCCTCTTCATTCATACCCACTAATTCCGGATAATCTTCAATGTTTATTTCAATTGATTCACGAACTACCCAAGTAGAGTAAGATTCAGTTAAACCTACAGAAATTGTTTTTGGTGTTTCTTGTTTAGACATTTATTTAGTTTTACTTTTTTTATTTTTTGTGAATTGAATTACTACAATTTCCTTTATGACTTCCCCATTTGTCTTTTCCATATCCTACAACAACATATTCACATCCTTCTAATGTATAAACTTTATAGTTTTGGTCAGAGTATCTTGAGTTTTGATCCAACTCCATTCGTTTAGATTGAGGGGCTTTTTGTTTTTCTTCACAAGAAGTAAAAAACATTGTAAATAGTAGAATAAGTCCAGAGATTATTACTACTTCAATTAATTTAACTTTTTCTTTTGTGTTCATAGTTTTTTTATTTTAAAAATAGTTTTAGTTTATTATTTTTATATTCCTAATAAACCCTAAGTTTATTTATGATAGAAATTATCTTAAATACTCTAAAGTAGTCACTATTCTATTTATAAAGATAGTCTTATTAGTTCCAATAATAAATTCACTCAAACCAACATGTGATTTGTTTTTAGGATTCCAATCCCAAGTATATCCCAATTGACCCCAAGGATATTGATAATATAAATCACATTGATAATACCTACTGATTCTGTTTTCATTAATCCACTTAATATGTTTATCATCTGTTTCTTCTGGAAAACATAAATCACATTTACTATCTGTAATTTCCTTATCCGGACAAGCTCTAAATAAATCAACCGGTCTAACCCAAAATTCTACAAAGTAATTGTATTTGGCAGTAGGTGGTAATCCCAATAATTGAATCAATCTTAAATTCGTATCTTTAGGTGATTCTAATTTTATTCTTTCTTTTAATTCAGGTGCTGTTGTTACCCAGATTGGATAAACTCCAGTATTAAATATAGTGTCTTTTTGATAGAAACTAACGTTTTGTTTCCAGGTACATACTAAGATATACTCTTCACCATTAATAGTCTTTCTAATAAGATTTTTATTAGAATCATTAATTTGAATTAAGTCGTAATAGATTTTAGAACTATCAGGTCTGATAGAGTTAATAATTGATAACTCATAAAGTTTTCTGTTTTGAGATAAAACATTACAACTAATTAGTAATGTAAGTGCGAATAATAAGTTTTTTAATTTCATCTGTTATATATTAAAAATATAACAAATTAATTTTTAGAGTTACTTTTAGTTATTTATCCGTTTCTTCAGTAGTTATATAAGATTTAGGTTCAACAAAATTCATATCAAAGTTTTCCAACTTTAATTTTTGCCCATCAATATCCTCACGAGTATAGAACGGAGCGAAACTAGGTCTTTGTCTGAATGGAACATTTTCACGTTCTTCCCACACTTTAAGTTCTTCTTCATGTCGGGGAATAGAATTCTTAAGGTACATATATTCCTTCCATTTCTTATGGTCCTCTACGGATGGAATAAACTTAAGACACCCATAGTTATCAATACCAGACAAGTCAGGGTTATTAGAATAAACATCAACAATACCATCGTCACCACCATATTGGTAACATAACTCCTGAAGAGTATGAGTATTATAAATGTCCCACGCTTTCCAATTACGACCATAAGAACGTACCTCACAGATATAAAAATATCCGTCTTTGAAATCGTGGATTATACCTGAAGCTTTAGATTGTACTTCAAGTAGTTCTTCAATATTAAGGTTTTTTAAAAAGTTGTCGATTCTCATACCACAAAGATAATAATATTATTTAATATATTATATTGTTTTTACTATCATAGGTTTAATTTTAGCAACAAATAGTAGATTTCTTAATTCACAATTCTCCATGTTATGAATTTTTGATTGCCCGTTTCTATCTAACCTTATTTTATTTCCTGATGTTTTTCCAATTGAATCAATAATTTTAACATAAAGTGCTTCAACTGAATTAATACCTAAAGATTCTAAATAATCATTCATTCTGATAAATTCATCCTTAACCTCATCATTCATCTTTAATGGAGGATCAGTATAACTAACAACTCTTATAATTAAAGGTAATTCTCCATTGATAACCACGTCATTAGTAACATCTATTTCATATCCCATATCAGATATAGGTAATAAAATATCTTTTATTGTTTGCTTTATCTCACCAATCATTACCGAAGTAAAAATAAGACTTTCGTTAAACCTTTTTAAATATTTCATAGTGTATATATTTATTTGGTTATTTCAAATAATATTTCTATATAGGATATCAATGAGTTTGTATTTAATTAAATTATTCCTTATCTTTGATTTTAAATGAGTAAACTTCTAATATACACTGATGGTAGTTCCAGAGGCAATCCCGGCCCCGGTGGCTGGGGCGTTGTTTTAAAATTCAATGAAAAGACTAAAGAACTATCTGGTGGTGAGAAATGGACAACCAATAACAGAATGGAACTAATGGCTGTTATTAGAGCCTTAGAAGCCGTTAAAAACACAAAATATCGTGTTGAGGTTTACTCTGACTCTAAATATGTAATCGATTCTATTGAGAAAGGTTGGGTATTCAATTGGGTTAAGAAACCAAACTTTGGTGGTAAAAAAAATGAAGACCTTTGGAGAAGATTTCTAAAGTCTTATGATAACTTTAATATAACATTTCATTGGGTTAAAGGACATAATGGACACCCAGAAAATGAAAGATGTGATGTACTAGCAACAGGAGAAGCAATTAAATATTTATAAAATCAGTATAATGGAAATAAAGAAGATAACATATAAAGAAGTTTATAAAGAATTCGCTGAGGTTAAACCTGACCTCTTAGATGAATTCGCAACTTACTATGGTTGTTTCATTAAAGAAGAATTAGTTGGTATTGTTTCATATGTAGAACAACCAGCTGTAATCTACTTATGTCATGCTTATGTTAAAGAAGACCATAGAGAGAAAGGAATATACAAACTACTTTGGAACTATCGTGATTCTAAAATAAAGGAATCTGATAAAACTATTTATGCTCATTGTAATGTAGATAGTTTAAAGTATTTTATTAACAACGGTTACTCTATTGAGAAAGCCTTATTCAAAGTAGTAAAAAATTAAACTATGAAATTAGTAGCCATTACTCAATTCACTTACGATGGTTATCCACCGTATTAAGATGATAGAAGTGTTAAAAAACTACCTAATACTCCTAACATACTTTGTAATAACAACCTTTAATTTATTTGGACAAAACTTGCCCCCAATTCAATTAGACAGACCCGACCAAACAGAGTGCCCGTTTATAACACCTAAAAAATATATTCAAATTGAAAATGGATTTACCATTGAGAATTTTGACAAAACTCAAAAATCTTTCAATTTACCTTCAACACTTTGGAAATGGGGTGTTAATGAAAAAATTGAACTAAGATTAATTACAGAATTGATTTCAGAAAAAACAAACGAAAAAACAATTACAGGCTTTTCACCTATTACAATTGGATTTAAAACTTCACTATTTGAAGAAAAAGGACTTCTTCCAAAAACTTCATTTATTGGACATATCACAACTTCAAAAATTGGAAGCAAAGAATTCCAAACAAAGTTTATCGCACCTTCTTTTAGATTTACAATGCAACACACATTGACAAACAAAATATCACTTGCTTATAATTTAGGCGCAGAATGGAATGGTGAAAATGCCTTACATAGTTGGATCTATACCTTAACAACAGGTTTTAATTTAACAAATAAAATTGGTTGTTACACAGAATTATATGGATATTTACCCAATGATAAAGCTGACCATAGATTTGATTGCGGTTTGACATATTTAATTAACAACGATTTAATTGTTGATATCTCAGGTGGTTTTGGATTAACTGATAAATTCAAAAACTATATTTCATTAGGACTTTCTTATAGATTTAAACTAATAAAATCAAAGATATGTTAACCATAGAAGAGTTAAGAAATCACCCTGATTTTAATTTTAAAACTCAAGGATTTACTCAATGGTTATTACAAAGTAATAATCCAAAGGTTGGTACTTACCTCGGAGAAGACCACAAAGATATGTTAGTACAAGTTGAAAGGGAATCTTTACAAGAGATATTAGATATTCTTTTAAGAGAACCTCTTGCAGATTACTTCTGGTATACTTATAAAGAAAATGGTGGCCAGTTATGTTATTCATTACCTGGTGATGAGGTTGTTCCAAGTGGTGCCCTAAGAGTAGATAAAGAAAAGATAAAACCCTTTCTAAGAGATATTAAAATACAATCACTATTAGATAAGTAAGGTCATAATGAACACAGATTATCTTTTCTGTGTATGTACACATAAGTACGAAATGTAAGTAAATGAGAGTTGCTTATAAGGGTGTAT
>Ga0209443_1000657_pt1 | contig 23153 bp, 20 predicted proteins | sample LauGreBMM110DCMD_2_FD_187571 | JGI IMG/M metagenome (GOLD analysis project Ga0209443, IMG submission 187571) | Freshwater lake microbial communities from Lake Michigan, USA - Su13.BD.MM110.DCMD (SPAdes) (version 2) | ecosystem: Environmental > Aquatic > Freshwater > Lake | place: Lake Michigan... | reverse complement strand
GTATGTTTATCTCTATTACAGGTATTGCTATTTTATATTTAGCGATGAATGTATCGGTGGCCAGTGTACTACCCTTTCAAACTATTATTACTAGTAAATTTGTAGTAAGTGATTATATAAAGGCCCTATATGGTCCTACAGCGGGCGCCTTTGCGACTATATTAATATTAATGGTAGCCTTTGCTTCTTTATTTTCTGCCACACTGGGTTATAGTAGAATTCCTTATGCTGCTGCACAGGACAGGTCCTTCTTTCCATTCTTTAAAGAACTGCATCCTAAATTACATTTTCCACACCGCTCTTTATTAGTACTAGGAGGTATTGCCTTTGTATTTAGTTTATTATTCAGACTGAAAGAAGTCATTGACGGTATTCTAGCCATGCGTATATTAATTCAATTTATAGGACAGGCCATTGGACTATTATTATTATTTAAAAGAAAAGGTAAAGGTTTTTTCCCTTGGAAGATGCCCTTTTATCCCCTGCCTTTATTTTTAGCCATTATTATTTGGGGAGGTATCTTTTTTTCAACAGGAACTAAAATGATGCTAAGTGGACTTACTGTTATAAGTCTTGGACTTATTGCTTATTTTATTGCCAAGAAATTTAAATGGATTGGGGCTGAATAGCTATTTACTCCTAGTGCCTATCCCACTTATAAGTATTCCAATAATTAGACCAAGAATTAATCCAATTTTTACATTCTTAATTAAGTAGCCAACACCCAGGCCAATAATTAATAAAGTAAGTATGCTAACATTGCGTCTCATAATTTTGAATTAATTAAATTAATGCTTGGGAAGTGAAATAAGGTTGGCTAATAATTTATAAGCTCCGGGATTCCCTGCAGGTAATTGTCTAAATAAAACTAAACTTAAATACACCATATTGCCTTTTCCATAAGGGGCAATTAATAAGCTACCCGTTGAAGGCGCTTCTCCTTTATCATTCATGGAAAGAGGCGCTTCAAAATGAGCGTCCACATTTTCTGCCATATAAGTACTTCTTTCTTGTATCCAATGTTCAAAATCGGACTGCTCTATTTTATTAGGAAAATTTAATACCGAGTGCGTGGGTAAAATAAAATTAACAGCTGCATTTTCTTGAGACACTCTTTTACCTGAATTCACTGTAAAAGCATAAGGCCCTACTTTCAGTTTACGAATACCTACTTGATTACTTTTTAAATATTGAACTATTAAATTACCTCCCTGTTCAATATAGGCATTCAATATATCATTTTGAGTGGTTAAAAATTCAAACATATTATAAGCTCTAATGCCCACTATAATAGCATCGAAATTTTTTAATTTATTTAATTCAATATCGCTTTCTTTTAATAAAGTCACTTGATAGCCTAATTCAATGAGGGCTTCTGGCAACTTATCTCCTGCTCCATCAATATAGCCTACTTTAGTGCCCTTGGTTTTAAAAGTAAGCTCCACCAATTTAGTAGTAGCTGGGGCGAAATAAGTGATGGTGGGGATATGATCATACTGAATAGTTCTTTTATATAATTGATCTAAGGCAGTGGGTAAATTTTCACTAGCTAATTTTACTTCCACTTCTTGATGCACAGTATTGCCTGTATGATTAATTTCTTGATAGCCTAGTTTAACCGGTTTGCCTGCATTCATCAAGACCACTTCTTTATCGTACTTGGTTTCACGCAGGGGCACAACTACAATGGGTTGAAATACCTCTCCCTTGGTTAGGTCGACATATTTATATTGAATAGGAATAGTAAATGAAAAAGATTGCCCTTCTATGAATACCGAACAAGTAGCTGTGAAAACAGCATCGTTTTCTGCCTTACCAATAAGCATTTGGTCCTTCACTACAAACATACCTTCGGTTTTAGGTTCTACTAACCAATAAGGCTGTGAAATAGCTTGGTTATCGGCTACTTTAAAAGAATAGTCCCAACTACTATTTTGATTATTCAAAACTGTTTTACCAAAAACAGAATCTTTACCAGGTAAAGAAATTTTTTCTAAGACAGCAAGAGCATTTGACCTTTGATTGAAAAAGAATTGCACTTGTAAGTTCGTTCCTGGAAAAACTTCTTGCTGTTGCGAACTGGCTTCCATATAAATACCCGCTGCATCTTTAATAATAGCCTGCAGTTCAGTTAATTTATAATTTCTCCAAAGTGAATTTGGAAGCCCTGCAATTGATTTATATAAGTTCACTAAAGCAGGAACCGACTTAGCGGGGTTTTCTATTTCATACTGCTTTAGAATATCGTTAATAGCAACTTGAATACCTGGCGCTTGCAATCTATCCCAATTTGTATTCACCCCTTCCATTATATCGGTCTTAGGAATATCGCCGCCTGTGGTTTCAAAAAATTCAAAACTAGCACCTCTTCTTCTTGGCCTGCCCTCTCCCTGGCTTTTATGCATGGTTCTTGCTTCAGCCCCAATTTCACCATAGCCTTTACCCACCGTAGCATTGTATCCACCCACTTCAATATTTAATTGACTACTACTTGTGGTATTAACGGTTCCAAAATTAAAAGTATTCCAAAGTATTCTTTTTGCTTTCCAAGGCTTCACACCATACTTAAATTGTTCTATAAATTTAGTGGTATCAGCAGCGGCTATATATGCTTCATTGGCAATAATGGCAGAGGCTGAATGATGACCATGACCAGCTCTTGCATCTGGTGGAAAACGCGCAATAATAATATCGGGTTGAAACTTTCTAATCACCCAAACGGCGTCACTTAAAACTTGTTCATGATTCCAAATAGTTAAGGCTTCTTCTGAAGATTTACTATAACCAAATTCATAGGCTCTAGAAAAATATTGTTCTGCTCCATCCTGTGCGCGGGCTGCTAATAATTCCTGTGTTCTAATTAAGCCTAATTCTACACCTTGCTCTTTGCCTATTAAGTTTTGGCCACCATCGCCCCTGGTTAAACTTAAATAAGCAGCTCTATACATTCTTTCTTTTGTCAAATAAGGAAGGAAACTATTATTTTCATCATCGGGATGTGCTGCTACATATAAAACACTGCCTACTACCCCCATTTTTTTTATCTGGGCATAAATTTCGGCACTATTTTTTTGCGCATACAAAGATGCATTGCATAAAAAACAAATTGAAATGAATAGAACTATTTTACGCATGGTTGAAAAAAATTCATTTTTTTACACTTAAATTTTATAGAATAAAGGGCCTATTTATACCCCTAAAAATAAGGATATTTGGGCTTAAAAAGGGGCTATCTAAGGATAGTTTTACACAAATGGTAGGCCCTAGTTTGTTGAATACTAAATATTTAAGTAAATTACTTGCTCAATTGAAACCCTATGAAAAAAGCGCTGCAAGCCTTCTCTATTGCCAAGTTTATAATGTTGTTTTTTGTCCTTCTTTTTACAGGCAAATTAATGGCCCAACCCTTTTTAAAAGCGCATCCTCATATTAATCCTTATCAATATGAAGTGGTGAAAGAAAAATCATTTGAAAATGGGGCCGTTACCTCGGCACATGCACTGGCCAGTATGGTAGGTGCAACTATGATGCAAGAGGGAGGCAATGCTTTTGATGCAGCTATTGCTACTCAACTTAGCTTAGCCGTGGTATTTCCAGGGGCAGGTAATATTGGCGGAGGAGGTTTTATGTTAGCTAGAAAAGTAAATGGAGAATTAATAGGTATTGATTACCGTGAAGCAGCGCCTGCAAGCGCAAGTAGAGATATGTATTTAGATGCGCAAGGAAATCCTATTGATGGAAAATCAACAAGAGGTACTTCTGCTTCTGGTATTCCAGGAAGTATTGCAGGCATGATAAGTACACATGCTTATGCTAAATTGCCGTTTGCAAAATTGATTCAACCCGCCATTGAGTTTGCTGAATTTGGCTATATGATTTCAGAAAGAGAAGCCAAGGGTTTAAATGCAGACCGTGCTAATTTTTTAAAGTATAGTTCTGCACCAAGTGCATTTACACAAAAAGAAGTTTGGAAAGCTGGTGATACACTTATTCAACTTGAACTAGCAGCTACACTGAAACGCATTCAAGCAAAAGGATTAGCAGGTTTTTATGAAGGTGAAACTGCTGAATATATAGTTAAAGAAATGAAACATAGTGGTGGCTATATTAGTGTAGAAGATTTAAAAAACTACAAACCTAAATTTAGAAAACCCATCGAGTTTGATTACAGAGACCACCATGTAATAAGTTTTGCCCCTACTTCTAGTGGTGGAATATTAATTGCACAAATGATGCAAATGATTGCCCCATTCAATGTAGAAAAGATGGGATTGAATACCCTTGCTTCGGTAAATTTAATGGTGGAAGCACAAAGAAGAGCCTATGCAGATCGTGCAGAACATATGGGTGATCCTGATTATTGGAAAGTACCTACCAAAACTTTAGTAAGTAATAGTTATGCGCAAGCAAGAATGAGCGATTATAAAGAAGGGGTGGCAGGAACTAGTAAAATAACAGTAGCTGGCCAGGTAACTGAAAGTGAGCAAACCACACATTTAAGTGTCATTGATAAAGAAGGAAATATGGTAGCCATTACCACCACTTTAAATGATACCTATGGCAATAAAACCATTGTGGCGGGTGCAGGCTTTTTATTAAATAATGAAATGGACGACTTTAGTGTAAAACCAGGTGTACCTAATATGTATGGGGCCTTGGGTGGAGAAGCCAATTCAATACAAGCAGGTAAAAGAATGTTAAGTTCTATGACACCTACCCTTGTCACTGTAAAAGGGAAACCTTATATAAGTATTGGTACTCCAGGAGGCACCACTATTCCCAACCAAGTATATGAAGTTTTAGTGAATATTATAGACTTTAAAATGACTATCAAAGAAGCTATTGATGCCACAAGATTCCATCACCAATGGATTCCAGATGTAGTTGCTTTAGAATCTGATTTCCCAGAAAATATTGAAAATGGCTTGAAAAATATGGGCTATAAAACCATCAGAAGAGGCAAATTTGGTAGAATGGATGGCATTCTTATTTCAAGCGATGGCAAACGAATGGCAGCAGGAGATAAAAGAGGTGATGATAGCGTAGCTGGCTATTAATTTTTGTATTTTTACAAAAACCCCTTCATTGCTAAATAAGAAATTTACCATACTTAGAATTATTGCCGCAGCGTTAGTAGGCATATGCTTATTTACCTATCTGTTATTCTTATTGCCCTGGGTGCAAAATACAGTAGCACATCGTATTGCCTCCTCTTTCAGCAAAACCATTGGAGCCCCCGTAGAACTGGGTCAAGTTCGCTTTTCTTTGTTTGATAAATTAGATGTTCAACATATACTTATTAGAGATGAAAATAAGGACACACTAGTTTATACCGAATCTTTAAAATTAAGATTAAGTGACTTATACTTCTCCAATAATACGCCTATTATAAAATACATTGGCTTAGTCAATACCAAATTATATTTGCACCGTAAAACCTCGAAATGGAATTATCAATTTATTCTAGATAAATTAAATAAGACTTCAGACAGTAATCAAAAAGCGGCTCAATTTGATCTTAAAAAACTAGATATCTCTAATTTTCAATTTATTAGCGATGACCAGTGGATGGGTAATAAAACTATTTTTTCTTCTAATAATATACTAGTTAATATAAAATCTATTAATGGAAAAAATATTAACATAGATCAAATCATAGCCAATAAGCCTTATTATCTTTTACAAAATAAAGAGGGACTGAACCCTACTAGAACTATTGCGAAAGCCATTAAAAGAAAAAAAGGTGAACTTTATTTTAATAACAATCATTTTCAAGTTTTTGCAAATGAAATACAGCTCATCAACGGTAAAATATGGATTGAAAACGGATTCAATGAACCTATTTCGAATTTTGATGTCGATCACATTAGAATGAAGGATATCAATGCTAATATTCGAAGGGCAAGTTTTATGGAAGATACCATTAAGGCCACTGTTAGCTTACGCGTAAAAGAGCAGTCCGGCTTTGAAATAAAAAAACTAAGTACACAATTTAAAATGACTCCTGAAATAATGGAGTTTAATAAGTTTTTATTAAAAACCAATAATAGCAGCATTGGTAGTTATTATGCAATGCAGTACAAGGACTTAGCCTATGATTTCTCTTCTTATATTAACAAGGTAACCATGAAGGCGCATTTGACTAATGCGAGTGTAGCCTTCGATGATATCGCCTATTTTGCTCCTGCACTTAAGAACATACATCAAAAGGTTAACACAAGTTTTGATTTTTTAGGTACAGTAGCTGGTTTTGAAACAAAAGACTTTACAGCGTCTTATAATAAGTCTATTCTTAGTGGAAACATATCAATGAAAGGCATTCCTGATATGCGTAATACAGAAGTTAAATTTACTAGTGTAACGGCAGTTGCTAACTACAATGATATTTCTAATTGGATCCCTAGCTTACCCACTACTAGTGAGTTAAATGTAAATAGCCTAGGTGATATGAACTTCAAAGGTGAATTCAATGGCAGTTTATACGACTTTGTTACAAAAGGGCAAATTAGTACACAACTAGGTGTAGCCAAAACAGAAATACGATTACAATTTCCAGAAAAAAAGGAACCTAGTTATGAAGGCTTGCTAGAAACCAATCGATTTAATATTGGTAAGTTTTTAAATAATGATTTAATAGGTCTAGTAAATTTCAAAGGAAGTATTGCGGGCAGTTCTTTTAATTTAGAAAATATAAAAACTAATATACAAGGTAATATCGACTCTATTGAAGTTAATAAATACATATATACACATATAAGTACAAAAGGTATTTTACAAAAAAAGGCCTTTAGTGGTTTCATAAATATTAATGATGAGAATGTAAATTTTACGAGTAAGGTTAATCTTGATTTTAATCAAAGAAGGCCTAAAATTATTGCCATCAGCGATTTATACAACGCCAATTTAAAAGCCTTAAATATTTCTAAAAATGATATACAACTTGCTGGCAAGTTAGACCTCAATTTTGAAGGAGATAGTATTGATAATTTCATTGGGTATGCTAAATTTTACAAAGGAAATTTAAAAGGCGAAACCAGCAACTTAGATTTTGATTCCTTAACATTAGCATCTAGTACTCAAAATGGAATTAAGAAAATAACATTATCTAGCGAAGATATCAAGGCCTCCATTACAGGTAAATTTAATATCATAAACTTACCTACGAGCGTTCAGTACTTTATGCAACGCTACTTCCCTACTTATATTAATGCACCCAAAAATACCCCCACCAATCAGGATTTTACTTTTCAAATTAAAACCAATTATTTCGAACCTTATTTAAGATTATTTAAAAAAGAAATAACTGGATTTAATAATTTATCATTAGAGGGCAGCTTAAATTCTGCAAAACAAAATATTAGCCTAGTATCTAGCATTCCTTTTGCTAGCTGGGACAGTTATTTAATCAAAAATGGTAAAATTACCGGCACAGGCACCAAGGATTCTGTTTATGTAAATATTATAGCAGCTGCTATTAATATAACCGATAGTACTCAATTTTTACAGCCCAATATTAGTGTGCATAGTAGCAATGACCGATCTATCATTTCTATATTTGCTTTAAGTAAGTCAGCTTTAGAAGAAATAATGCTCAAGGGCATGGTACAAACCTACAATGATGGTATCTCGATAAAATGGCAACCCTCTTATTTCATTTTGAACCAAAAAAAATGGAATATCAATAATTTAGGTAGCCTTGTTTTAAGAAAGAATAATGTAAATGCATCCAATTTAAACATTACACAAGGAATACAGGAATTTATACTTTCAAATTCTACTACCTCTAAAAATGCACTAGAACTTGAATTAAAAAATATTATTTTAGGCGACTTTACAAAAGTATTTTTCAGCTATCCTAAACTAGAGGGTATTACCAATGGGAAAATTCAATTTAAAAATATACTAAGCGACTTTGAATTAGATGCCAATTTAAAATTAGCACAATTTAGATTTAACGCCGATTCTATTGGAATTGCCAATCTAGAAATTGGCTACCAACATTCAACCGGGAAAGTTCCTTTTAACTTGAGTTGCCCTAATACCGAATATAATTTAGCCGCCATAGGAAGCTATACTATAAAAAACGACACTAGTCCCTTAGACGCCATGCTTTATATGCGTAACAGTAAATTTAGTTTAGTAGAGCAATTTATTGGTGGTGTACTTACCCATTTAGACGGGAAAGCCAATGGCGCACTTCATTTTGGAGGCAGAATTGAAAACCCTTATTTGCTAGGTTCCGCCACCTTAGCGAAAGCCTCATTTATAGTAGACTATACCAAAGTGCACTACTTTATTGATAGCAGTATTATTAATTTCAACAACGAAGGAATAGACTTTGGAAATGTTGTAGTAAGAGATAGTAAAAATAGAAAAGCGGTATTCAAAGGTAAAATATTGAATCAAGGCTTTAAACATTTAGACTATGATATGGAAATGACTAGCCCTAAAATAGAATTATTAAATACGAATGCTATAGACAATGCCAATTTTTATGGGCAGGCTGTTGGAAAAGCTAGCATGACCATTAAAGGGCCTGAAGAAAATATTAAGATGTTTATAAGTGCTGATGTAAACGATAGCGCCCATATTTACTTACCCAATTCTACCAGCAAGGAAAGTGGAAAATCGGATTATATTGTTTTTAAAAAATATGGGAAAGCCACTAAAAATAATGCAGATATACCTGCCTATAACTTAGTAGTCGACCTTGAAGTGACAGCCAATAATAAAACAAAGATTGACCTTATTTTAGATGAGCTTACGGGTGATGTCATTAAAGCCGTAGGTAATGGAAGATTAAAAATAAGAGCAGGCAATATTGAACCTTTAACAATAAGAGGTAAATACAATATAGAGTCTGGAAAATACGATTTCAACTTTCAATCCTTTATCAAAAAACCTTTTGACTTAATTCCAGAAGCAGGTAATTTTATTGAATGGACTGGCGATCCTTACGAAGCCGACTTACACATTGATGCTAGGTATACCGCTGAGAGAATTAGTTTAAATGAACTAGTGGGTGGTAGTAACTTTAGCAATGCAGTCAGAACTTATAGAGGTAGTGTGTATGTCATTGCAGGGCTTAGAAATAAACTATCGCAACCCGATATTAAGTTTAGCCTGGCCTTCCCGCCTGGCAACCCCATTAGCACAGACAATGAGTTCTCTCAATTTATATCAAGATTAGAAAGAGATGATAATGAAATTTTGAAACAGGTTTCTTTTTTAATTGTATTTAACTCCTTTGCCCCTGTAAGCTTTAGTAATAGCAATAATAGCAATGCTTATACGGCAACCACTATTGGTATTAATACCATTTCAAATTTATTGACCAAGGAAATTAATAAATCTGTTACCAATATTTTAAACAAGGTAACCGGAGATAAAAATTTAAGGTTTGATATTGGCTCTTCGGTATACAATAGCGCTAATTTAATTGACCCAACAGGCGCTGGTTTAGCCATTAATGCCAATAAGATAGACAGACAAAGAGTGAATTTAAAATTAGGCCGAAGCTTTTTAAATGATAATATTATTGTGAATGTAGGAGGCGACTTAGATTTTAATGTACGTAATACTACTAGTATACAAAATGGAACCTTCCAATGGTTGCCCGATTTAAATATTGAATTTATATTAACAAGAGACCGTAAGTTACGCGCTATTGTATTTAATAGAAATAGCTTAGATATAACGGGAAGCAATTTAGGTAGGAGAAATAGACAGGGTTTGAGTATTTCTTATCGTAAAGATTTTGATAATCTTTTCTAGGCGGCTTTATTTTTTAGGCTTTAATATACTAGCTGGAATAAGCTTACAGCCTTTTAACCTATATACATAAAAATTTCTGAGTAGTACCCCCTTGGTAATATAAGGTATAGTATCTGGCTTTTCAATGCTGGTAAAATAAGCACCGTATAAAGCAATGGGGTCGGCAGGTAAATTGGAAGGCACTATACAATAAGCATCTTCCCCTATTTTTACTGCTTCTTGACTTTCATTTAACCAGGCAAATTTATGAACATCTTCTAAGGCTCCAATGGCAATAACCCTTGCATTCACTTTGGGCGCTGTATAAAATAACAAATGCCCTCCTGGAAACCATTTATGCACTACAATGGGTGCTTGCTTAGACATTCTGCCCTCTAGTTCATCCTTTTCCACCATATTCTTGAATACATCACTGAAATAAGCCCAGCCCGACACATCGTTAATGGGATTATACTCTCCTAAATTTTCTAATTTTTCAGCACCTAATTGCTTAGGATAAAATTTTACAATACCCACAAAACCTATCACAAGCAGTATCATAAAACCAATGGCCCATTTTAAGAGCACAGGAATGACTTTACGAGAATACGAGGCCCAGTAAACGCCTGCTAATAAAAATAAAGGTATAAAAGCGGGACCTGTCCAATGAGGTAGTGTGGCATTGAATAAAGAGACCCCCCAGAAAATAAAAATTAAAGGAAGGCTTAACCATAAAAGTAAATTTATGGCTTTAGCGCTTTTTGCTTGAAATTTTACTTTTTGAGTGCGCAGTAAAGCAATTAATACCGCTATATAAACTAAGGGGTTTTGATAAAAGAACTCCCCTCCTAGCTGTGTAATAAAATTGGAAAAAGAAATACCCGTATGCATGACTCTTTTAGAGTGGAAGCGATAGGTAATAAAATCGTTTTGAAAATTCCAATATAGAATGGGAGTAATACATAATACAGTAACTAGTATAGCAATGTATCCATTTTTTTCTTTTAAGTTTTCCACCTGATTAAAAATAACGTATAAGCCAAAGCCCACCCATAGGTATAGTCCATGTATTTTACTTAGTGTAGCGAGCCCAATAAATAAGCCCAATAAAACCCAACCGAATAAAGTAAACATATGTGGCTTGATAACCCAATTCAACATCACATATATACTTAAGGTAAAAAATAAAAGTTGAGGACTATCGGGCATAACAAATAAGCCCGCAATAATACTAGTGTAAATAGATAATGTGTATAATAGGGCTGCTATCCATCCTGCCTTTTCATTTTTTAATAAAGTACCCGATTCAAAAATAACAATGGTGGTAAGCGCAGCGCAAACAATACTACCTATACGCATACTTAAAGCAGAAAGCCAATTTAAATTTAAAGTAAAAATACGTATCATCCAACCTACCATGGGGGGATGATCAAAATGGTTCCAATCGGGCTGAAGCGCATAGGTATAATAATACACTTCATCATTCCCTAGTTCAAGAAAAAAGGAAAGTAGAATTTTAGCAAAAACTGAAATTCCAATAAGCCACCAAAGTTTTTGCTGATAATTAATTGAACGTGGGGGCATAAAGCGTTTTTTTATATGCAATAGTATACTACCACCCAATAAATGTATGAAAACTTATTGAATAGCCCCTGCCTTGGTTAAAAACCATTCAGTGGCTAAGGCATAGCCTTTTAGACCTAGGCCAACAATAGAACCTACCGACTTAGCCGAAACATGTGATATTTTTCTGAAATCCTCTCTGGCATGTACATTGCTAATATGCACTTCAATTACCGGTGTTTTAATAGCAGCCACTGCATCGCCAATGGCAATAGAGGTATGAGTATAAGCAGCAGGATTTAAGATCATACCATCTTGGTTAAAACCATATTGTTGAATCGCATTGACAATCTCCCCTTCTACATTAGATTGAAAATAAGTGAAATTGACTTGAGGAAAAGCTTCTTTTAATTGCAATAAGCAATCATCAAAACTTTCATTACCATACACACCTGGTTCACGCTTGCCCAATAAATTTAAATTAGGCCCGTTGATGATGGTAATATTAAGCATGGTTTTGATTTTGTGATGTCATATTAGTTAGCCTTCATTAAAGATACGAAATCATCAAATAAATATCTGCTATCGTGCGGACCAGGTGTTGCTTCTGGATGATATTGAACGCTAAAGGCGGGACGGTCTTTTAATTTAATACCTTCAATAGAGTCATCGTTTAAATTCACATGTGAAATAATTACATTGGGATGTTTGCGCACTGCATCAGGATCTACGCCGAAGCCATGGTTCTGTGTAGTTATTTCACATAAACCTGTAATTACATTTTTCACTGGGTGGTTTAATCCACGGTGACCATGGTGCATTTTAAAAGTAGGAATATCATTGGCCAAGGCTAATAATTGATGGCCTAAACAAATACCAAATAATGGTTTCTTTTCTTTTAAAACTTCTTTAATAGTTTTAATGGCATAGTCCATCGGTGCTGGGTCTCCAGGGCCATTGGATAAAAAATAACCCGTAGGATTAAATGCTTTTAAAGTAGCAAAATCGGTTTTAGCGGGATGCACTCTAACATGCGCTCCTCTATCCACTAAACATTGTAATATATGCTGCTTCACTCCAAAATCTAAAACAGAAACTTTTATTTTTGAACTAGTATCGCCCAACTCATAAATTTCTTTCGTACTCACTGTGCTGGCTAATTCTAAACCATCCATACTAGGTACTTTAGCTAGTTGCGCTTTTAAAGAATCTACGTCTAAATTATCTGAAGAGATAATACAGTTCATGGCTCCTGAATTTCTAACATGTATTACCAAGGCTCTTGTGTCTAGGCCTTCAATAGAAACTATATTATTAGCAACCAAGTATTCATTCAAATTACCATCGGCAAGTAAGCGGCTATATTTTTCTTCTAAATTGCGCCCAATTAATCCATGAATTTTTACCGACTTACTTTCTACATCGGTTTTTCTAACACCATAGTTACCCACGTGCACATTATTCATGATAATGATTTGTCCGGTATAACTAGGATCGGTAAAAACTTCTTGGTATCCTGTCATGCCCGTATTAAAACATATTTCACCGGTGGTAGTACCAATTTTGCCAAAGGCTTGACCGTGAAATATATGGCCATCGGCTAAAACTAAAATTGCTGGTTGTGCGCTCATTTGGGTAATCGTATTTATTATACAAAAAAAGAAACAATTTTTTACTTTTCCATAATAACTTTTAAACATTAGGTCTGAATCAAAAGAAATGACGAAAAAGCGCAAAAAAAAGGCAAGACGATTAGTCTTGCCTTATATGTTAATTCGTTAAATTCATTATTCAGCAGCAGTTTCAGGTGAATCTGTTGCAGTTTCAGTAGCCTCTTCAGCTGGAGCTTCCGCTTTTGCCTTTGCTGGTGCTTTTTTAGTAGCTGTAGCCGTTGATTTACTACGACGCGTTTTCTTAGCAGGTTCGCCAGCCGTAGCTATTGAATTGCCGTAGACTTCGTTGAAATCGACTAACTCAATCATTGCTTTTTCAGCATTGTCACCTGGACGAATGCCTAATTTAATGATACGAGTGTATCCACCTGGACGAGCAGCAATTTTTGGTGCTACCACTGTAAATAATTCTTTTACAGCCGCTTTGTCGTTCAAATAGCTAAACACCACTCTGTGGTTATGGCTAATTTCTTCTTTAGTAGCAGTTTTCTTTGTTTTGGTAATTAATGGCTCTACATAAGTTCTTAAAGCTTTTGCTTTAGCTAATGTAGTAACGATACGCTTGTGCGTAATTACTTGGCAAGCTAAATTCATTAATAAAGCATCTCTATGTGCTTTTTTTCTACCTAGGTTGTTTTGTTTGTCTCCGTGACGCATGACTTTTAAGTTTTATCCTTACACCGTGTCAGGAATTGTAAGGTTTGAGCTTTCGCTCGTTATAAATAGTGATTTACTTTTAGTGTTTCGACTATTGTAAATCTAATTTGTCTAATCCTAATTTACCAAGGTCCATTCCAAAGCTTAATCCTCTTTCGATTAGTACTTGCTCGATTTCAGATAAAGATTTTTGACCAAAGTTTCTAAATTTCATTAAGTCTTCTTGCTCATATTGAACAAGCTCACTTAAGCTATTAATTTTAGCAGCTTTCAAGCAATTAAATGCACGAACAGAAAGGTCTAAATCTTCCAAAGGAGTTTTTAATACTTTTCTTAATTGTAATACTTGCTCATCCACTACATCTTCTTTCTTGTCTTCTTTATTATCAAAAGTGATGTTCTCATCGGTGATGATCATCAAATGTTGAATTAAAATTCTTGAAGCTTGCTTAACTGCATCTTCAGGATGGATAGTACCATCTGTAGCTACATCTAAAATTAATTTCTCGTAATCTGTTCTTTGCTCTACACGGTAGTTCTCCATTACATACTTTACATTCTTGATAGGTGTATGAATAGAATCGATAGCGATATAGCCAAATGGCATTTCTTTTAATTTATTCTCTTCAGCAGGAATGTAACCACGTCCTTTGCTAATAGTTAATTCTATTTCTAATTTAGAAGTAGCGTCCATTGTGCAAATAACTAATTCAGGGTTCATTACTTGGAACTGCTGAGAAGCATCACCAATATGACCTGCGTTAAATTCGCTGCTACCTTTAATAGATAAAGTAATTTTTTCAGAACTCACTTCTTGATCTGCCTTACGCTTAAAACGAACTTGCTTTAAGTTTAAGATTAATTCAGTAACGTCTTCTGTGATACCTTTTAAAGTAGCAAACTCGTGGTCTACTCCTTCAATTTTGATACCAATAATTGCAAAACCTTCTAAAGAACTTAATAAAACTCTTCTTAATGAGTTGCCTAATGTTAAACCAAATCCTGGCTCTAATGGACGGAATTCGAATTGTCCTTCAAAGTCATTTGCTTTTTGTAAAACAATTTTGTCTGGTTTTTGAAAACTTAATATAGCCATGTCAATTTAATTTTTATTTGAATCTTCCTTAGGGAAGAAATTTTTTACTTACTACTATTTAGAATACAATTCGACGATTAGTTGCTCCTTAATGTTTTCAGGAACAGCTTCACGCTCTGGCATGGTAATAAAAGTACCTGTGTTGGTCGTTTCATTCCAATCTACCCAGCTGAACTTAGTATTCTTACCACGTTGCTTGGCAACGATAGATGTATTATGCGCACTCTTTGGACGGTAAGCAATCACATCACCAGGACGACATGTATAAGAAGGCACATTTGTTACATCACCATTTACAGTGATATGCTTATGTGCTACTAACTGACGTGCTTCTGGACGACTAGCTGCTAATCCCATTCTATAAATGGTATTGTCTAAACGAGATTCTAATAATTTGATTAAGTTTTCACCTGTAACGCCTTTGATACGTGCAGCTTCCTCAAATGTTTTGCGGAATTGACGCTCTAATACACCATAAGTGTATTTGGCTTTTTGTTTTTCTCTTAATTGTAAAGCGTACTCACCTAATTGCTTGCGCTTGCGTTGTGCGCCATGCTGACCGGGAGGGTTGCTGTTTTTGCCTAACCATTTTGCGTTTCCTAAAATAGGTTCGCCAAAAATGCGACAAATTTTGGTTTTGGGTCCTGTGTAACGTGCCATAATGCTTGTTTGTGATTTTTTAGTGTCGATGTATCATCAGTAAAAATCTAAAATGAATGATACACCCTTGTTGGTTATATAATAATTAAACTCTTCTTTTATACTCTTCTTTGTTTTGGAGGACGACATCCATTATGCGGCATTGGAGTTACGTCGCGGATAGAAGTGACTTCAATGCCTGATTGTGAAATAGAACGAATAGCTCCTTCACGACCAGAACCTGGACCTTTTACAAATACTTCTACTCTTTTAACACCAGCGTCTGATGCTACTTTTGCTGCATCTGCTGCTGCCATTTGAGCTGCATAGGGAGTGTTCTTTTTAGAACCTCTGAATCCCATTTTACCAGCACTGCTCCAGCTGATCACTTGACCTGCTTTATTAGTGAAAGCAATAATTAAATTGTTGAATGTTGCACTGATACGAACTTCTCCAGATGCATCAATTTTCACGACTCTTTTCTTAGAAGCCGCTTTTGCACTGTTTTGTGCTTTGATTGGTTTTGCCATTTTTTTTGAGGTGTGTTTTTATTACTTGTTATTACTTGTAATAGAAACGGGTTTTTAATTAAATCTCCCCTACTATAGTAAGTAGGATCCGATTTTTAGGTGGAACTAAAATTATTTCTTAGCTACTTTCTTCTTACCAGCAACTGTCTTACGCTTACCCTTACGAGTACGAGAGTTAGTCTTAGTACGTTGACCACGAACAGGTAAACCTTTTCTATGGCGTAAACCACGGTAACAAGCAATATCTAACAAACGCTTAATACTCATAGATACTTCACTACGTAAAGCACCTTCTACTTTAAATTCAGCATTGATGATATTACGAATAGCAGTTTGCTCATCGTCATTCCACTCATTTACTTTTTTATCGTAACTAATGTTTGCTTTGTTTAAGATGTACTGAGCTGTAGAATGTCCAATACCGAAGATGTACTGTAGTCCTATCTCTCCTCTTTTGTTTTTTGGTAAGTCTATACCGGCAATACGAGCCATATTTTAAAACTGGTTTTTTGTTATTGTTGTTGTTGTGGTTGGATTATCCTTGTCTTTGCTTAAAGCGAGGATTCTTTTTGTTGATAACGTATAATTTACCTTTACGCTTCACGATCTTGCAATCGGCACTACGCTTTTTAATGGATGCTCTAACTTTCATCTTTTTATTTTTAAATATTTATTTCCTAGTTTTTTTAATCTATTTTTTTACTTATTTCAAGTACTTATTTATGTCTGAAATTGATTCTTCCTCTTGTTAAATCGTAAGGACTCATCTCCAAACCCACTTTATCCCCAGGCAAAATTCTGATATAGTGCATGCGCATTTTTCCAGATATCGTTGCCAAAATTTCATGTCCGTTTTCTAATTTCACTCTGAACATGGCGTTGCTCATTGCTTCTATAATTACTCCATCTTGTTTAATCAGCGGTTGTTTTGACATACTTATTTTGGGGTTGCAAAGATATGGAAATGAATGGAATTATGAAAAATTCAACCCGAAATATTGCGAAATAAGCAAAATAAAAGGAGAACGGGCTGTTCTCCTTTAAAAAATATTGATAATCAACTAGTTAGCGAATTATAGACCCGGCAACCATGGTCGTCCAATGCCAGCCCTAAAAGGCCAAGGTATAGCTGACAGAATTAAGAGTAGGGCAATGAGGTAAAATGTGGCAGTTAAGCTGGGTTTGCCCCCCTTTTTCAAGCTTATATGACCAATGGTGATTAATACGATGGCAATAAGCATGGAGCTGATATGTTCTACTGCCCAAAAACGGGCAGAGGCGTCCTTCATCACTTCTTTCATTCCTCCCACCGTATTTTTTATCAAAGCATAACCCACGGCTCCAAAGAAGTACTGGTAAAGTCCCAAAACCAAGCTAGTATGCGCACTAATAAGCAAAATTTTGCTTGTTTTTAGGGCATTTTGTCCTGAAATAAGCTTGACAATGGATAATAGAAGGGTAATTAGCACCACCCATCTTAGTAAATTGTGTAAATGAAGTAGACCTGTGTTCATATAGCTAATATAAACAAATTAAGCGAATTAATCTACCCAATCGGCAACAAATAAGTTGGTATCGCGTGTGCCTCCATTGTTTCTATTGGAAGAAAACAGGATTCTCTTGCCATCTGGGCTAAACATCGGGAAGGCATCGAAGCCTTTGTCTCGGCTAATTTTTTCCAAATTATTTCCTTCTAAGTCTATTAAATACATATTGAAAGGAAATCCGCGTTTGTATTCGTGGTTACTGCAAAATATAATGTGTTTGCCATCGGGAGTAAAATTAGGCGCCCAATTGGCTTGGCCTAAATGGGTAATTTGCTTGGCATCGGTTCCATCGGCATTTGCAATCCATACTTCCATTTTAGTAGGTGCCACCATTCCTTCTTTTAATAAAGAAGTATACTCATCTATATCTTCTTTAGAAGAAGGACGGCTTGCTCTCCAAACAATTTTTTTTCCATCTGGACTAAACCATGCACCCCCATCATACCCCAAAGTATTGGTTACTCTAATTTCTTTTTTTGTTTTTAAATCCATTACATATAAATCTAAGTCACCATCTTTTACACTACAGTAAATCATTTTTTGACCATCCGAAGACAAGGTCGCTTCTGCATCATAGCCTTCGCTATTTGTAATTTGCTGTTCATTTTTTCCATTGGTGTCGGCAATAAAAATATCATAGCTAGCATATAAAGGCCAGATATACTTATTACCATAGAGTGCACGGTCCACTACTGGCGGACAATCGTCTGAGCCATTTTTAGTAGAAGCGTAAATAATATGTGCTCCGTCTTTAGTAAAAAAAGAACAAGTAGTTCTTCCCTTATTTCCACTAATTAATTTATACGTAAAACTTTCTGTATTGTTGGTTGGTACCAAACCCATAAAAATTTGATCGCAATTAATGCCCTCTTTAGGATTCGTTCTTTGAAAACTTGCACGCTTGCTATCAAAACTCCAGTAAGCCTCGGCATTGTCTCCGCCATTCGTTAATTGAATAATGTTTTTGAAATGCGATTCCCCTGCAAATAATACTGAATCCTGTGCTTGGGTACTAAGGCCCAGAAAAGCCAATAAAAATAAAATACAAATTTGTTTCATGCGTTAAATTGTAGGCAGCAAAAGTAAATAGTAAAAAAGCAATAAAGCTAACCAAAATCAGTAAAGCCTTTATTTTCTGTCATATTTCTGTCATATTTATGCGACTTAATGATGGCGAAATCATTTAAAAAATACACCTTTGTACAAATACCTCTATGCCCATTATTGCCCCATCTTTATTAGCTGCCAATTTCTTAGAATTAGGCAATGCCTGCAATATGCTTAATGAAAGCGAGGCCGAGTGGTTTCATTTAGATGTAATGGATGGAAGCTTTGTTCCTAATATTAGTTTTGGCCTTCCCATCATTGAACAAATTAGAAAGGCTACTACCAAGGTTTGCGATGTTCACTTAATGATTGTCTCTCCTGAAAAGTATATTACTGCCTTTCAAAAAGCAGGGGCCGATATTTTGACTGTGCACTATGAAGCTTGTCCTGAATTGTCTACTACACTCGCTCAAATTAAAGCAGAAGGTATGAAGGCTGGCGTGGCCATTAACCCCAATACCGATGCTGAAGTATTAGCTCCTTTTATAAAAGAGATAGACCTTGTTTGTGTGATGAGTGTATACCCCGGATTTGGGGGACAGAAATTTATTGAAGCTACTTATGAGAAAGTAGTTGCCCTAAAAGAAATGATTACCAAAGCGGGTGCTTCTACCCTTATTGAAATAGATGGTGGCGTGGATGCGAATAATGCGGCAGCACTTACTAAGGCTGGTGCCGATGTACTGGTTGCAGGCACTACGGTATTTAAAGCAGCCAATCCTATAGCCATGATTGCGAGTTTAAAGCAGTCATAGTATGATTACTTATTGTTTAGCGTATTGTTAGTTATTGTGTTCTTAAGATTAACCTTATTTTATCAAATGATGAAGCCCATGTTACCATTTATAGTAATGCACATATGTGCGTATTTATTCCTTGTCTACTATTTTAAGTTCATCTAAATTTATGTTAGGCTGATGAAATAAAATACTAACCCTTTAAATGTAACTACATTGACAGAAACAATCATCAATTTAGAAACCGTTAACCCCATTGAATTCTTTGGCGTTAACAACTCCAAGTTCGACATCTTAAAAAAGAAATTTCCCTTACTAAAAATTTTATCAAGAGGTACTCAAATTAAACTTAGCGGCGCACCAGAACAAATTGATTTAGCCAAAGAAAAAATTGACTTAATCATTCAGTACATGGAACGCAATGGACATTTGAGTGAAAACTATTTTGAGCAAATTTTAGGAGGTGATGATGCCGAAACCATTGACAATTTTATCGACAAAAACCCGAACGATGTATTGGTATTTGGACCTAATGGCAAAACCGTTAGAGCCCGCACTGCCAATCAGAAAAAAATGGTTCAGGCTACCGATAAAAATGATATCATTTTTGCTATTGGACCCGCAGGTACAGGTAAAACTTATACTGCCGTTGCATTAGCAGTAAGGGCTTTGAAAAATAAATTAGTCAAGAAAATTATTTTAACAAGACCTGCAGTGGAAGCTGGTGAAAATTTAGGTTTTTTACCAGGGGACTTAAAAGAAAAAATTGATCCTTATTTAAGACCCTTATATGATGCCCTAGATGATATGATACCTGCCGATAAATTAGGTTATTATATGACTACGCGCACCATTGAAATTGCACCGCTTGCATACATGAGAGGTCGTACCTTAGACAATGCGTTTATTATTTTGGATGAATCTCAAAACGCCAACGACCTTCAAATTAAAATGTTCTTAACGCGTATTGGGGCCAATGCGAAAGCCATTATTACGGGCGACCCTACCCAGGTTGACTTACCAAGAAATCAAAAAAGTGGATTGGAAAAAGCCTCTCGTATTTTACAAAATATTGAAGGTATTGCCCATATTCAATTAGATGAGGAAGATGTGGTAAGACATAAGTTGGTGAAAGCCATTATTAGGGCCTACGATAAGGAAAGAGAAAACGAGACAGAGAACTCTTATCATCGTTAACTCTTATCCTACCATCGTTAACTCTTATTAATAAATTAAATAGGCGCTGAGCCTAATATTATATACCTCGTTCCGAATTTCGGGACGGGGTATTTTTTTGTTTTTAACTGACCTAAAAAATATGTAATTTTAGAGTAATGTCTATAGAAAATTTACAGCAGTTTACATTGGGGGTCGAAGAAGAATATATGGTACTTGACCCTGTGACGAAGGAATTAAAAAGCCATCAGCAGCAGATTGTAAATGAAGGACAGAAGAAATTTAAAGAAAAGATTAAGGCTGAAATGCATCAGGCAGTAGTGGAAGTAGGCACTGGTATTTGTAAAAATGTAAATGAAGTCTTTGAGGAGGTATTGGCTTTAAGAACACATGTATCAGAAGTTGCGAATGGTCTTGGGTTTAGCATTGGCGCTTCGGGCACCCACCCTTTTAGTTTATGGGAAACACAATTGGTATCGGATCAGTCTAGGTACCAAGCTATATTGAACGAATTACAACAAGCCGCAAGAAGTAATTTAATTTTTGGGTTACATGTGCATGTAGGTATTGAAGATAGAAGCATGGCCATGCAAATTGCGAATACTGCCAGATACTTCTTACCGCATATTTATGCATTAAGCACCAATTCTCCTTTTTGGGAAACGCGTAATACAGGGTATAAATCTTATAGAAGTAAAGTCTTTGATAAATTTCCTAGAACAGGTATTCCCGATACTTTTGAAAGTATTGAAGCCTATGAAAAATTTATTCAACTACTTATTAAAACCAATTGCATTGACGACGGTAAAAAAATATGGTGGGATTTGCGCGTGCATCCTGTTTTTAATACGGTTGAGTTCAGAATTTGTGATGTACCAATGACCATTCAGGAAACCATTACCATTGCTGCTTTTTTTCAAGCTATCTGTGCTAAAATATATTCTCTAAGAAGACAAAATATTAATTTCATCAATTACCAACGCGCGCTTATTAATGAAAATAAATGGCGTGCCAGCCGTTATGGCATTGAAGGAAAATTAATTGACTTTGGTAAAGAAAAAGAAGTACCAGTTCAAGATTTAATTTTAGAATTACTAGACTTTGTTGATTCAGTGGTAGATGAACTGGGTAGCAGAAAACATTTAGAAAAAGTAAAGGATATATTTACTAATGGTACAGGCGCCGACCAACAATTAAAAGTATTCAATGAAACCGGAAGCTTAATTGAAGTAGTGAAGTATATTGAAACAAGCTTTTTAAAAGTATAAATTTATACTTACTCTAATTAGTCCAGCTAGCCTATAACGCTGAATTTACTTTATACAGAACGATTACTGCGCTGCTTTGAAATCAAATAGGGTGGCTGTAAACAAACCTATTTCTCTTTTCTTAAATACGACATCCCAATTACCTTTATATCTTAAAATTTTAGGAACAAGCAGTCCATTGAAATAAGTCATTTCAACCTCCATTTGTACATTAAAATCGTATACACCTGCTTTATAACTTAAGGAATAGTTACGACCTAATACTTCCAAGGTTCTTGGGTTAAACCAAGTAATCATTTGGTCTACCACTACTCTATTTTTATTTATAAAGCCTAAATCTTGTTTAGGTTGTACATCAAATACATATACCAACTGTCCATGATATTCGACATAATCTAATTTATAATCATACAGCTCATGCGCTGATTCGTCGTATAAGTCGAGTTTATTACCAATTAATGGTATACCCGCAATTTTTTTACCCGGGTTAAAGAATAACATTTTCAACTGCTCTTTCGCCTTTTCAATTCCCGAGCCTCTTATTTCTCTCGCCTTTCCTTTTACAATATTCGTTTCTCCACAAATAGTACCCTTGGTGAAAAACAAACTAGCGTATAAAGAAGGCGTTACATAATTATAATTACCAAATGCATCGCGTAAATTACCCGTTACTTGCTCCTCCAAAACTTCCATGGTCCTGCAATTATTTTTTCTGGTTTGTTTGGTTTTACTATTTAAAGTAGCAACCACTTTTTCGTTCTTATCCTTCATTTGAATATAATTATAAGAACTGTATCCAATAGTGCGCAGTGTTTTAAAGGCTTTATAAAAACTTGTGTCTTCTTTAATTTTTTGCAAAATGGCTTTATAATCAAAATTGTTTCTAACAATGGCGTCGCTTAAAGTAAATTTCTGACCTCCATCATTAAATGTAGTATCCTGTGCATTTACATTCGTATTCAATACAAACATTACCAACATTATGCCAATATATTTAAAGCATGTATATTCAAAGCCTTTACATTTTGAACGCGTAAAACACATAATGAACTATTTAATTTGAATCATTTTATAATCAACCTTCGCATTTCCTTTAGAAATATCATTTAATTTTCCTTGTAAAATTTTACGGCGAAGTGGCTTTATATAATCAATGAATAATTTTCCTTCAATATGATCGTATTCGTGTAAAATAATTCTAGCCGTCATACCCGTAAAAGTTTCTGTGTAGGATTTGAAATTTTCATCCATATAAGATAAGGTAACTGTCTCAGCTCTTATTATATCTTCTCTAATTTTAGGAATACTTAAACAACCTTCGTTGTATACCCATTCCGTACCTCCTGTTTCAATTACCTTGGCATTAATGAATACCTTTTTAATTCCCGGTGCATCTGGGTATACTTC
>Ga0209443_1000656_pt1 | contig 23166 bp, 16 predicted proteins | sample LauGreBMM110DCMD_2_FD_187571 | JGI IMG/M metagenome (GOLD analysis project Ga0209443, IMG submission 187571) | Freshwater lake microbial communities from Lake Michigan, USA - Su13.BD.MM110.DCMD (SPAdes) (version 2) | ecosystem: Environmental > Aquatic > Freshwater > Lake | place: Lake Michigan... | reverse complement strand
TACCAGAGCTGCAAAATTGAGGCAAGTTCGTCCATTGATATGGGAGAAAACAGAATGGACTTACAAGCAGAGGGCAGCTTCTATAAAAGACAAAACAAATGGACCATTCAGTTGAGCAATGAGTACAACAAACAATATACGGCTGGAGGTGCCGAAGGCTTAATTGACGGCATTTACGGCGATAAAGATTGGCGCAAAGGCGGCTGGCAAGGCTACCAACCGCAAGACTTTGAAGCAATTATTAACCTGGGCAAAGTTCAATCGGTGAACGGTTGTTATGGCAGCTTTTTGCAAGACCAACGTTCTTGGATTTTATTACCCTCACGCGTTGAATTCTATAGCTCCATAGATGGAATCAATTACACCATTATGGGTGTTGTAAAGCATGATATACCAGAAGATGCTATGCCAACCATTCTACAAAAACTCAACCTAAAACTTCCCTTACCAACACAGGCAAAATACATTAAAATTAGGGCTATCAATTATGGTAAATTACCCAAGTGGCACCTCAGCGCTGGCGAAGACGCCTTTATCTTTGTAGATGAGGTTGGAGTTGAGTAATTAGATTCTTCTACCGCCCCAACTTGAGGTCACAAATTGTGACTTCAAGTTGCTAACCCCATATTATTTCACCAAAAAGGCAAAAACATGGGCACTTGCTTTTGGTAGAATTGATAAGCCTCACCAAATTTTTTTACCAAATTTTTCTCCTCCCATTTGGCAAAAACATACAAGTAAATAAATCCTAATAAAGCAAAATAGGGCTGAACCTAAATAAGGTTTAGACCAATCAATTAAAACATTATTTTAGGTCGAAACGATCTAGGTTCATTACCTTAGTCCAAGCAGATATAAAATCTTTTGCAAATTTCTCTTTGGCATCGGCACTTGCATATACTTCGGCTATAGCTCTCAATTCTGAATTTGAACCAAAAATTAAATCAGCTCTGGTGGCAGTATATTTAATTTGATTTGTAATGGCGTCTCTTCCTTCAAAAACTTCTTTTCTATCATCCTTTGCCTTCCAAACAGTTCCCATTTCTAATAATTTAACGAAGAAATCATTGGTTAATTTTCCATTGGTATTCGCAAAAATCCCGTTCAATGAATTATCATAATTTGTTTGTAGAGATCTCATTCCACCCAAAAGCACTGTCATTTCTGGAGCAGATAAGGTTAATAATTGAGCCTTTTCTATTAATAATGCCTCGGTGGGAATTGTGTATTGTGTTTTTAAATAATTTCTAAATCCATCGGCTTGAGGCTCTAAAAAGCCAAATGATTTTATATCCGTTTGCACTTGGGTGGCATCCATTCGACCTGGCGAGAATGATACTTTAAAACTAAATCCAGCATTTTTAGCAGCTTGTTCAATTCCTACATTTCCTGCAAGCACAATTAAATCTGCCAATGAAATTTTAACATCTTTAGAATTCGCATTAAAATCTTTTTGAATTTCCTCTAAAATTCCAAGTACCTTATTTAGCTGTACTGGATTATTTACCTCCCAACTTCTTTGTGGCTCCAAACTAATCCTTGCACCATTTGCTCCTCCTCTTCTATCAGTTGCTCTGTAGGTTGATGCAGAAGCCCATGCGGTAGAAACCATTTCACTAATTGAAAGCCCAGAATTGAGAATAGCTGTTTTTAATTTGGCTATTTCTTTTTCACCAACCAATTTGTGATTTACTGCCGGAATTGGGTCTTGCCATATCAAGTCTTCTTTTGGCGCTTCCTGACCCCAATAACTTGTTTTAGGACCCATGTCACGATGTGTTAATTTGAACCAAGCTCTGGCAAAAGCATCGTTGAATAATTCGGGATTTTCAATAAATTTTCTTGATATTTTCTCATAAATTGGATCAAACCTTAATGATAAATCAGTGGTTAACATGGTAGGCTTTTGTTTTTTGTTTGGCTCAAATGCATCAGGAATAATTAAATCATTGGTTTTGGCTACCCACTGGTTTGCACCTGCAGGACTCTTGGTTAACTCCCAATCATATTTAAACAGAATATTGAAATAATCTAAATTCCACTTTGCAGGGGTGGTGGTCCATGTTACTTCTAAACCAGAGGTAATTGCATCTTTACCTTTTCCAGAATTGTAATCACTTTTCCAACCAAAACCTTGCTCTTCAATTGTTGCAGATTCTGGCTCAACACCAACATGCTTAGAACTAGCTGCTCCATGAGTTTTACCTAAAGTATGTCCTCCTGCAATCAAGGCTACGGTTTCTTCATCATTCATTCCCATTCTTCCAAAAGTTTCTCTGATATCTTTGGCGGCCAATAAAGGATCTGGATTACCATTGGGACCTTCGGGGTTAACATAAATGAGACCCATTTGAACTGCTGCTAATGGATTTTCTAATTTTCTATCTCCAGAATAACGCTTATCATCCAACCATTTATATTCAGGACCCCAATAAATACTAGCTTCAGGCTCCCAAACATCTTCCCTACCACCCGCAAAACCAAAAGTTTTAAATCCAGCATTTTCTAGTGCAACATTGCCAGTCAATATCATTAAATCTGCCCAAGAAATTTTATTACCATATTTTTGTTTGATGGGCCACAATAATCTTCTGGCTTTATCCAAATTTGCATTGTCTGGCCAGCTATTTAAAGGTGCAAATCTTTGCTGACCAGCTCTTGAACCTCCACGACCATCGCCAGTACGGTAAGTTCCTGCGCTATGCCATGCCATTCGAATGAAAAATCCGGCATAGTTCCCAAAATCTGCTGGCCACCATTCTTGAGAGCTAGTCATTAAAGTATTCAAATCCTTTTTCAAGGCTAAATAATCTAAAGATTGAAATGCTTTTTTATAGTCAAAACTATTATCCATTGGATTAGAAAGATTGGAATTCTTGCGCAGCAAACTTAAATCCAATTGATTTGGCCACCATTCAGCATTTGTCATTGCTTTGTGAGCAAAATTGGTATTTGGTTTTTCGGCACTGCCTGAAACCTTGGTATCATAACCCATAGGACATTTAGCAGGCGCTTCCACTAAATTTTGGCCGCTAATGCCAAATGTAATTGAAAACAAAATGCTTGAAGTAAAAATTAATTTTCTCATGTAGTTTTCTTATTAACTTATTTGATTGACAAAAGTAATGAGTAAATTTGTCTTATAAAAACGATAGTTTAGATTACATTATTGATAAAATAGATTAATATGTAGCAATTCCAATTCATTCTTGCTGTTGCAGAATACAAAGCTGGTTCAATTGATAGTTTATTACGTTTTGTAAAGGCTAATAAAGGCAAATGGCTTCCAGATTTGTTTTGAGCTAAAGTCGCACCTGCTCCTTCAACCTAATACCTTTCTCCGTATGCTGGACCGTGCAGGCTTCGTTGAAAGGATCGTGTTCAAAATACAGTACCCAATTGTTTTCAACTGCCATGTTAAGGATATTTGTTTTTTCCTTCATGGTGTCGAGCGGACGAACATCATAACCCATCACATAAGGAATAGGTAAATGGGCTTGGGTTGGAATTACATCGGCCAAATAAATGAGACTAGTTCCCTTGTATGGGATAATAGGATGCATCATGCTTTGTGTATGACCTTTCGAAAAAAGCAACTCAATTTTATCATGAAACTTATCTGCAGGCTTGAGTAGTTTTAACTGACCACTTTCTTGAATGGGCAAAATATTTTCTTTTAAGAAGCTTGCTTTTTCTCTCGGATTTGGCGCCATGCTCTCATTCCAGTGCTCCTCTCCAACCCAATAGGTGGCATTAGGAAAGGCAGTTTGGTATTTGGTTCTATCACTATTAAATTCTATGCTACCACCGCAATGATCAAAATGCAAATGGGTTAATACCATATCGGTAATATCTGATTTTTTAAAGCCATGTTTGTTCAATGATTTTTCGAGGCTATCATCGCCATGCAAGAAATAATGACCAAAGAATTTATCATCTTGCTTATTGCCCAAACCATTATCAATGAGCATTAATCTTTCTCCATCTTGAACCAATAAACAGCGCGTGGCCATTCGAATCATGTTGTTTTCGTCGGCAGGATTTGCCTTGTTCCAAATACTTTTAGGCACCACGCCAAACATGGCACCACCATCCAATTTAAAATATCCCGCATCAATAGTAAATAATTCCATGTAGCAAGTTTAGTGAAATTAATTAACGTAACAAGGTAACATTGCCTTTGAGGGTGGTGAATTTTCCTTTGCGGCCATAGCCTGTGGCAACATAAACATATACATCTGATGGAGCTTGAACGCCTTTATAATTTCCATCCCAAGCTGCATTCATGTCGGTTGTTTCATAAACCGTTTCTCCCCAACGATTGAAAATGCGCATTTCAAATTGCTTTACAAACACGCCTTGGATCAAAAAGCCATCGTTTAAATTATCTTGGTTGCAGGTAAATGCATTGGGTGCATACATGCGTGGTGCGGTGTTCATACAGGCGGTGTTCGACCAACTTTCAATCCAATTGCTATCCTTTTGGTAAGCCACCACTTCGTAGCAATAATCATCTTGGTTGTAGCTCAAATAATTGTGTTTGGCAGTTAATGTATCGCCTGTAAATTTTGTGGCAATAAGTTCATTGATACCCAAACTATCATTCTTAAAATAAAGCTCATAGCGTTCCACTCCAGAAGCCCATTTTTGGTAAGGATTCCATTTCAAAACTGGGTCTTCCAACAACTTGTCGTTCTTCTCTACATCAAGCCTAAGCAATATGGTTTTAGCCATATTAGAGGGCTCGCCAATGCCGCCGCAAGCATCTTCTATGTATACCACATATTCATAAGAATACCTTTGAACATCTACATCTGTATCTATATAATCGGTGTCGGTTTGAACCAAAACAATGCGCTCGAAACGGCGGATTGGGTCAGCACTGCTCTTCTCTATCACAAACTTATAAGGAAATTTATGTTGCCTTTTATTCCACTGCAACAATACATTTTTGTTGTTCTCAACGGTAGCTCTCACTGCTCTTGTTTGAGGAGTACTCGCCACAAATAAGGGTATAGCAGCTGCGGTATCACTGTAAGAAACTATGCCTTGATAACTAGCCATCACTTGGTAAAAAGTTAACTTGTGACAAAATGCTTGGCTATCAACAAACGATAAACTGCTCCCTCCTACTTTGCCAATTTTATCAAACTTTTTACTCTGATCATTTAACCTAAAAATGGTGTAATTATCAACTTTATCCCAGCCCAAATAAGGCGTCCAATTGAGTTGCACCGAATTGGTAATACCCATTGCTTTTAATTCAACTGTGGTATGTTTTTTACTGGGTTCAGAAATATTATTACACACATCAATGGCTTGCATTTGGTACGAATAATTATAGAATCGCGTACTTAAATTAGCAAATAATTGAAAGGTATCTTGTAAGTTATTGATGGTTCTTGTTTGGTTAAAACTTACTCCATTCCAATCGTATTTGAGGAGATAATGGTCCATGTCTGATTCACTATTTTCTTTGAAAGAAAACGAAACAACTTCATCTGATTCTACACTTGCGCTATAAGCAAAAGGCAAGTTTGGTGCAATGGTATCTTTAAAAACAATCATCGCAACCGAGTCGACCTTTTCTCCTTTGCATCCTTGGTTGTCTATTACTTCAAATAATACAGGTATATTGCCAACCCGCGTACAATTGTAGGTTTGAGGCCCTAATGTATTGATGGTTGTTCCATCAATATTCCACTTGTATGATTGAATAGCAGCGGTATGAATTACCTCACCTGTTAGTTGCACTGTTGCACCCAAACAATTTTTCTGTTTACTCACCATAAAATCTACTTGAGGATTTGGCAAAACTTCAATTGAATCAATGGGTGGCAGACCAATTTTACAGCCAACAGAATCTGTTAATGTTAAATTGGGAATATACCTTCCTGCCCTAGTGTATACATGTGAGGTATTAGAATTGGTATCAATGGTTCCATCTCCCATATCCCATTCGTACTTTACTACGTTGGTAGCTAAGGCACTAAAATTAACTTTGAGAGGTGCACAACCAAAATTTGGAAACAATGAATAATTGCCATTTGGACCACCTATAATTACCATATCAGGAATGCTCTTTGATGACGTACAACCTATGCTATCGGTAAGCGTTAACATCACAGAATAGGATCCAGGCAATAAGTATATTCTACTAGGATTTTGAAGACTTGATTTTGCTCCATCCCCAAATTCCCAATCCCATTTTTGAATAGGTGTTGACCCTTGCTTAGAATAATCTGTGAAGAATATGGGTGGTCCCGGACAATTAATTTTCTTGGGGGTGGCATCAAAATCTACCGTTGGCGGACCAGTTAATATTTTTACTGTTTTTACAATGGTATCAATACAACCATAAGTATCAAAAGCCATGAGCTTCACTACTACTGAAGTATCGCCAAAATATCTTTTTTTGATCACCCTCGTTAAAGTAGTTTGTTTTTCTATTTCCCAGAAATAAGACATGGGTGTTAATCCAATTAAATCATCGGCAATGGGCGTAAAAACAAAGGTATCAGCTACACAAGTCTTAATCTGTTTAACTGTAAAGTCGGGTTTTGGTTTAGAAATAAACAATTTTCTATTGGCAGAAAACCTGCAGCCCATAGAATCTTCTATTACTAATTTTAAAGTATAACCACCATTTTGGTAGGCTGGTGGTTGCAGGTATTTGTAACGTGCGGTTAAAGAATCAATGTGGTTATAGGCAGCAGAATCGCTAGTTCCCCAATACCAAATTCTTTTGCGAATGGGTAGGTCGGCCACAGATGAATCTCTTACTTGAACAAGTAATGGCGCACAACCAAAATTAGGTGAGGAACTAAATTTTACATCTGCCCCGTTTACCAAAATTGAATCCTCTTTGGTCAAAAAATATTCACAATCATTTTTGTCCCTAATCGTCATGGTAACTGAATATTTTCCGGGGTTATAAAGCAAAGCACTTATTACATTGCCCGTGTAGGTATTTGAACCAACTTCAAACTCACAAAAAACAAAATCGGAAGCTGGTTGTGTGGTATTGGTAATGATTACAGTATGGGGCATGCAACCTATTTTGGAAGATATGGTAAAGCTTGGCATGATGCCTTTTTGTATAACAACCTGCTGAGAAAAAGTGGAGGTACAGCCCGTAATAGTATCTATTGCGGTAAGCAAAACTAAAAAAGTACCGTTGCTATCATAATTATGTTTTACAGTATGTCCTACCCCAGTTGTACCATCTCCAAAATTCCAAATAAATTTATTTCCTCCTTTTGTTTCATTGGTTATATCAATTTGAGATTTGGAGCAACCAAGAAAATCAATTTTAAATTTTGCAATTGGCCCTAATATATGAATGTAATTTAACCTTTTAAATCTGGTGGAACATCCATTAAAAGTAGCAATCAATTCAACATCAAAATAACCTGTATCTTTATAAAAAACCCTATCACCTGATGCCCACAATATTTTACTAGTATCTCCATACTCCCATCTATAAATCACACCTTTTAGACTGGTAATTGTGGTATTGGTGAAAACCACGGGTTGGTCGTTATAACAATAAACTTGTTTTACCGCCATAAAATTTGGCACTACTGGCATTCCAACTTTTACGGTATCTGTTTTGTATGAAATACAACCTTCCGCATTTGTTGCAGTGAGGGTTACATAATAGGTTCCAGTATCTAAATACCGATAAGAAGCAGCTTGCGTAGTAGCCCCAGCGCCAAGCACACCAAAGGTCCAATTGAAGGTAGTAAACGGAATAGCATTGGTATCTAATACAGAAAATTGAACATTTAATGGTGCACACCCACCTTTTGGAACAATGATAGGAATGATATTACCAGGCCTAATTTTGATATAGGCTGGTTTAATCAAAGTATCCCGGCATCCATTGGCATGAGCAGTGATTAAGGTTATAGTGTAATCTCCATTTTGAGTGTAGGTATGGGTAGGATTGCGTTGCGTAGAAGTTTGGTTATTACCAAAATTCCAAAACCAAGATATGGCATTGGAGCTAGAGTCGCGGAAATTAACCGTTGCAGGTGTTTTGCAGAATATCAATTTATCTGCATCAAAGTTACTTTTAGAGGAGGGCTGAACCGAGAAAAATGAGGATTTAATAACGTTTACAGAACAGCTGCCAATTTTTACTCTTAACTCCAAAGAATAATTGCCAACTGGGAGATTGTTCAACACAGGGTTCTTAAAATTTGAAACCAAAACACTGTTCAAATACCATTCATAACTGATCCCAAACGTATCAAAATTGGTGGTATTTAAAATAGAAACTTTACCAGGTGCACACAAATCTGGTGTACCGCTAATAATAAAATTGGGTATCACATCTGCAATTTTAATAAAGGCTGGCTTTGCAACAGCAACGGTACATTGAGCCGCACTTATAACTCTCAGGCTCACATTATAATTACCTTTGGAAGCATAATTTGCTGTTGGATTATTTAGCGTACTTTGGTTGCCATTGCCAAAATCCCATTTATAAGCGTAGGTTCCTATTGGAGAAACTGTGGGAGTAAATTGAGTGCTAAACGGAACTGCACATCCAAAAAATGGATTGGCTGTAAAGTCTACTGTAGGCTTGGGCTGAACCGATATAAAATTATTTTTTATTAAAATATTTCTACACCCATTGCCATCTGTAACCAATAAGCTAACCTTAAAAGAACTGCTTGAATTATATACATTGCTTGGATTTTTAAGACTAGAAATTTTACCATCGCCAAAGTCCCATGCCCAAGAAACAATACTACTCAATGGCGTTGTACTTGAATCTTTGAACGCTATACCTAAAGGAGAACACCCAGATTTCACCTCAGATCCAAATGCCGCTGTAGGGAGTGGGTAAACCGTAATATAATCTACAACCGTTTTAGAACCAGAACCCAAAGCATTGCTGGCAGTAAGCTTTACAGTATATTTTCCTGGTGTAACATAAGAGGCTGAAGGATTCTGTAGTACGGAAGTATTTCCATTTCCAAAATCCCATAAATAGGTGGCAGGATTATTGGTTGAAATGCTTGTAAACTGAACCAATAAAGGCGCGCAACCTACTAATTGGTTGGCAGAAAAATTGGCAACAGGTTGGGAGAACCCTTTTAATGAAATTAATAGGGAGGCAAAAAGAAGTATATTTCGGATAGATTTTTGCACAATTTTGTAAGCGTAAACAATTTAGATGAATTAAGTTAAATTTGTGCATCCCGCATAAAAATTAATAAATAATTGATTAATCTTGTTAGTAGTGAATGTTCAAATATTGCAAATTTTTGCGACCATTTTTGGTTCAAACCGAATAAAAAATTTGGCTTTAATGCTACTATTTTTTTGTTTCAGTAATTTGCTTTTAGCACAAGATACTTTGTATTACAATAACGCTTGGAAGCCTTGTAAAAAAAAGGAAGCTACCTTTATGCGCACCACTCAAAAAGACCTTGAACAAATAAACGTTATTGATTTTTATTATCCATCTAAGAAGGTACAAATGACAGGCTCCTACAGTAAAATTGAAGGCAGTTTGGAAATTGAAAATGGCTTCTTTCAATACTTCACCAAAGGAGGAATTAAGACCTCTTCAGGTGTTTTTATACAAGGTAAAAAAGAAGGCAATTGGAAATATTTCTATCCCAATGGAAACGTATTTCAAAGTTGGAATTTTAAGGACAACAAATCGAATGGCAATTGCTTCACCTATTATGAAAATGGAAGGGTTATGCGCAAAGAAGCATACAGAATGAATGAACTCATTCAACAAAACTGCTACGATGAAACAGGCAAAGAAATTTCATGTATAGTATTCCAAAACGATAGCCTAAACAATCATCAAAATCGAATCAATCAATCCCCAATTCCCCAGCAAACAAAATAATATAACCATGCACATACACTTTATATCTATTGGCGGCGCAGTAATGCACAACATGGCAATTGCCTTGCATAAAAAAGGTTACCAAGTAACTGGAACCGATGATGAAATTTATGAACCTGCACTTTCTCGGTTAAAAAAGTATGGTATTTTGCCTGAGCAATTTGGCTGGCAACCAAAGCTAATTACGCCTCAAATAGATGCCATTATTTTGGGTATGCATGCACGAAAAGACAATCCAGAATTACTGCGTGCACAAGAATTGGGCTTAAAAATATATTCATTTCCAGAATACATGTATGAGCAAACCAAAGATAAACTAAGAATTGTTGTGGGTGGAAGTCATGGTAAAACAACCACCACTGCCATGATTTTACATGTTTTGAATTACCACAAAATGGAATTTGATTATTTGGTTGGCTCACAACTAGAAGGATTTGAAACCATGGTAGGTTTCAGCCATACCTCTAAAATAGCAGTTTTTGAAGGCGATGAATACCTTACCTCTCCTATTGATTTACGACCAAAATTTCATGTTTACCAAGCCAATATTGGCATTATTACCGGCATAGCTTGGGACCATATCAATGTGTTTCCAACTTTTGAAAATTACCTATCACAATTTCAAAAATTTGTGAAGGACATTCCTGCCGATGGCTCTATTATCTATTGTGCGTCGGATCCAGAAGTAAGAAAATTATTGGATCAAACCGAAACAGTTTGCGAAAAAATACCTTACGAAACACCTGCATTTTCTGTTTCAAACGGACATTTTTTATTACCCACTGCTGTTACAAATTTTCTTGCACCTGTGTTCCTATCGTTTTTTGGCACACACAATTTACAAAACATGATGGCCGCCAAACATGCGTGTATAAAAGCCGGTTTGAACCAAGACCAATTTTACGAGGCCATACAAAGTTTTAATGGCACTGCCAAAAGATTAGAAACCATCAAAGAAACGGCAGAAAGCTTGGTCATCCGCGACTTTGCACATGCCCCATCTAAACTTAGAGCTACCGTAAATGCGGTGCGAGAATTGTATCCAGAACGCAGGCTAATTGCTGTGTATGAATTGCATACATATAGTAGTTTAAACAGAGATTTTTTACCCCACTATAAAGACACTTTAGCCAAGGCAAATACTAGAGCAGTATTATTTAGTAAACATGCTTTAGAGATTAAGAAAATGCCAATGCTTGATCCTATTGAAGTGGCAAACGGATTTGGAGAAAACGTAAACGTGTTCACCGATAAAAATGAACTAAGAAAATTTATCGACCAACATTATACCGGCCAAGAAAACCTACTGCTTATGAGTAGTGGCACCTTTGATGGTATGAGCTTGGAGTTTTAGTTGGCCACCAAGGCGCAAAGACACTGAGTTTTTTTACTTGGTGCCTTCGAGCTTTGGTGACAAAATATTAATTAGTTCATTATTTGCATTATAATTTTAATAATAAACTTGGTGCCTTGGAGACTTGGTAGCAAAAAAAACTATTGAATTAAGCTTTTGCGAAGGACTTCGATTTTGGCTGATGCATCTGCGCGTTTCTGGCGCTCCTTCTCTACTAATTCTGGTTTGGCGTTGGCTACAAATTTTTCGTTAGTAAGTTTCGCATCCACCGATTTCATGAAGCCTTCAAGGTATTCTATTTCCTTCTCCATTTTTTCGCGCTCGGCTGCTGCATCTATTTGTAGGTTCAATACTACAAATACTTCATCTGTATCTACTGGCAACAAAGTGCTTCCTGCTGGTTGTGCTTCTACAAAATGAATGGCACTAACATTGGCCAACTTTTGGATCAAAAATGAATATGGCAAATACAAACTTTTATCATTGGCCTTTATGGAAATTTCAAATGCTACTTTCGGACTCAAACCTTTTGCATTCCTAAGATTGCGAATTTGCTGTATGGTTTCGAAAACCCTTGATAAATCTGGCGATATAGCCTTACTAGGAATTGGATAATTGGCTATACAAATTGATTCACCTGATTTGCGTTCAGCCATATTTTGCCAAATTTCTTCGGTAATAAATGGCATGAATGGATGTAATAATTTCATCAATTCTTCAAAGAAACCAAGGGTGGTTTGATAGGTACTTTCGTTCATGGGTTCGCCATAAACTGGCTTAATCATTTCTAAATACCAAGCGCAAAAATCGTTCCAAATGAGTTTATAGATGCTCATCAAAGCTTCACTTAATCTATAGTCTTTGTACTTATCTTCTATATCTAATAATGCTTGTGATAACCTGCCTGCAAACCAATTTGCACTCAAAACATTTGCATCCAATATTTCTTTAGCAAAACCATCATCTGGCTTCACTTCCCAGCCTTTTACCAACCTAAATGCATTCCATATTTTGTTGGCAAAATTTCTTCCTTGCTCAACCTGACTATCATCGTATAAAATATCATTTCCAGCAGGAGAACAAATGAGCATACCCATGCGAACACCATCGGCTCCAAATTGCTTGATTAAATCTAAAGGATCGGGCGAATTGCCCAATGATTTGCTCATCTTGCGGCGTTGCTTATCGCGCACAATGCCGGTGTAATAAACATTGCTAAAAGGCTTCTCTCCTCTATATTCATATCCCGCCATGATCATACGTGCTACCCAAAAGAACATGATCTCTGGAGCAGTTACCAAATCATTGGTTGGGTAAAAATGTTTGATGTCATCGTTCTCTGGGTTTTCAAATCCGTCGAAAACAGAAATAGGCCATAACCATGAACTGAACCAAGTGTCAAGTACGTCTTCGTCTTGGTGGAGCCGCAAAGGCCTATGGCTGCTAGCTTCTGGCTGCTGGCTGTTTTTTGATTGAGCTACTAGTTGGGCTTCTTCTTCGGTTTTGGCTACGGCTACAAATTGGTTGTTTTCATCGTACCAAGCGGGTATGCGTTGGCCCCACCATAGCTGTCGGCTAATGCACCAATCTTTGATGTTTTCTAACCAATGCCTATATGTATTTTTCATTTTGGCAGGATGAAACTTGATTTCATCATTCATCACTGATTCCAAAACTTGCGGGTTCTTTTCCATGAATTTCTTCATGTCTATCCACCACTGTAAACTCAATCTTGGTTCAATAACAGCACCTGTTCTCTCGCTGGTGCCAACCTGATTTTTATACTCTTCAATTTTTAAAATATGTCCGGCTTCCTCTAAATCAATTGCAATCTGTTTCCTTACAGCAAAGCGGTCTTTACCAATATAGCGCTCATCTTCTGCAGCGGCAGATAAGAAACCCGATTCATCTAAAATATCAATAACTGGCAAGTTGTATTTCTGACCCAATGCATAATCGTTTACATCATGCGCAGGGGTTACTTTTAGGCAGCCTGTACCAAAATCCATAGCCACATAATCGTCGGCAATTACTGGAATTTCTCGGTTCAAAAACGGCACTAAAACCTTCTTGCCAACAATGTTTTTAAAGCGTTCATCATTTGGGTTCACACAGATGGCCACATCGGCTAAAATAGTTTCAGGACGAGTGGTAGCAATGGTTACAAAATCGCCACTACCATTGGCCATCCTATATTTGATATAATACAATTTTGATTGAACTTCCTTGTGAATTACCTCTTCATCACTCAAGGCGGTTTTACCCAATGGATCCCAATTTACCATGCGCAAGCCACGGTATATTAAGCCCTTTTTATACAGGTCAATAAACACATCAATTACCGCCTCACTTAACTTAGGCTCCATGGTAAAACGGGTTCTATCCCAATCGCAACTGGCACCTAATTTTTTGAGCTGATCCAGAATAATACCGCCATATTTTTCTTTCCATTCCCAAGCATATTTCAGGAAATCTTCGCGGCTTAAATCACTCTTTTTGATCCCACGTTCACGCAGCATCTGCACCACTTTGGCCTCAGTGGCAATAGAGGCATGGTCGGTACCAGGCACCCAGCATGCGTTCTTGCCCTCCATTCTGGCTTTGCGCACTAATACATCTTGGATGGTATTATTGAGCATATGACCCATGTGCAACACACCCGTAACATTAGGTGGAGGAATAACAATGGTATAAGGTTCCTTCTCAGAATTTGCTTCGGCATGAAACAATTTTTGATCTAACCAATATTTGGTCCATTTGTCCTCAAAATCTTGAGGGGAATATGTTTTTGCTAGTTCAGGCATTTTTTAGGTCGTTGGTCTTTGGTCATTGGGTTTAGCTTTTGTTTCGGGGGCTAATTTAGTGATTTTTCGGATGCTTTTCGGGTTCTTGAATAAGGGCGTCCGCCAACCGGCGGATTCGCCCTTACCCAAATTTCCTGGGAAACCTCTCCTAAGGGCGTCCGCCAACCGGCGGATTCGCCCATACGCGTAAATTTCCCGGGCAATCTTGCATTCGAGCGAAATTTATTTCGCCCGCAAACAAGTCCTAAAATAATCGGAATGCAAGGTGCACTTCAGTGCACGAGCCGCCCAATTGAAGTTCGCCCCAAGTTAAAATTTCGAACCTGACGCCATTTTCGGGTGCTTTTCGAGTACTTTGGCAAGGCATGCGAAATTTTTGAAAAGTGCGGTGTACTTGTGTACACAAACTTTTCAAAAATGAGCATAACGCAGCCAAAGGGCTCGAAAAGTATCCGAAAACAAAAACCCCGACCCAAATGAATGAGCCGGGGTCAATGCTTAAGTTATGAAATTTTACCCTCTTCTTTCTTTTACTTTGGCATTTTTTCCTTTGGCTTCGCGCAAGTAGAACAAACGGGCTCTACGCACTTTACCATGAGAAACAACTTCGATTTTATCGATATTTAAGCTATACAAAGGAAAAATCCTTTCTACACCTATGCCATTAGAAATCTTTCTTACTGTTAAAGTAGAGCTAATACCAGAATTTCTTCTTTGGATAACTATACCTTGATATTGCTGAATACGTTCTTTAACACCCTCACGGATTTTATAATGAACATTAACTGTATCTCCTGATTTGAAATCAGGGAAAGTTTTTCCTCCTGTGAATTCTTGCTCTACAAATTTTATTGCGTCCATATTGCTATACTTTTCTAAAAATCGGACTGCGAAAGTAAGCTTTTTCCTCAAAATACAAAAGTGGAGTAGAAAAATTTTTATTTTTCTTTGAGGTTATTGGTCTATGTAGTCTTTTATTGTTGGATGTTAGGTGGTTATGTGGCTTAGCTGGTGGTAAGGGAGGTGGTATGGGTACAACTCCTGCCAGAGGCCAGAGGCTAGCAGCCAGAAGCTTCCTCTCACTTGCCTAGCTTAGGTCGTCTTTCTTTGGTTCGAACCAAACTCTGCTCATGGCGCCATTCGTCGATTTTTGCTTGGTGACCAGAGAGTAAAATTGCAGGTACTTCCCAACCGTTGTAGCTTGCGGGTCTGGTGTATACGGGCGGACTAATTAAATCGTCTTGGAAGGAATCGCTGAGGGCAGATGTTTCATCGTTTAGTGCACCGGGAATGAGTCGTACAATGGCATCAACCATTGCGGCTGCGGCAAGTTCGCCTCCTGTTAGCACAAAATCTCCTAGACTTAATTCTCTTGTTACCAAGTGTCCTCTCACTCTTTCATCCACACCTTTGTAATGGCCACATAAAAAAATGAGGTTCTTTTTAGTTGATAGTTCATTGGCAATTTTTTGGGTGAATGGTTCCCCATCTGGACTCATATAAATTACCTCATCATAGTTTTTGCTTTCTTTTAAATGTGATATGCAGCGGTCTATTGGTTCAATGCTCATGACCATTCCGGCGCCACCGCCAAAAGGGTAATCGTCTACATTTTTATGTTTTGAGAGAGAATAATCCCTAATATTATGCAAATCTATGCTTACCAAATCGCGCTCTGCCGCGCGTTTGAGGATGGATTCTGTAAAAGGTCCTTCAAAAATTTGGGGAAACAAAGTTAAAATGTCAATTTGCATGTGTTTGGCAAAAATAACCCGATTTTTGGGATCAACCTAAATTCTATTCTATGAAAAAAATTAGCCTGTTGGCAATAGTGATGTTTTTCTCTCTTAATGGCCAAGCACAGGGCTGGTCTTTAACAAACTTTACTTTGCCAAAAGAGAATAAAGGCAAGCCAGTAAAATACAATGCATTTGGTATGGGTGTTTTGCCGCATGAGCGACTAATGATAGGAGGAAACCATATTAGCTACAGGAAATTTGGAGTTGGGCTTAGTTGGCGTTTAGGAATTGAAAACTTTTTGCACAACAAAGAAACCTTTAGTGAGGTTATATTTGATACAGCAGCAAGTAACAATTGGCTCACGGGAAAAACAGAAAACTATTACTCATTTGGGGCAAATTTTAATTTCGTATTTGCCATTACAAAAAAAATTCCAGCATACGTTGGCATTGGTACTATGAGGAGAAGGCAATTTGCCGAATTACAAACACCATTTAAAACACCAGGAGAAACAGAATGGGTTGTGAATACCAAGGAAACTAAGTTTCTGTTAAACTTTGGTGCAGGTGTATTTATTCCAATTGCCGGCAGGCTAGTGTTAAATTTAGGCTACGACCATCTTCCTCAAACAATATTTGTGGGTATTGCCATATCGGGGCCCTTCAATTACGAGGACCTCGATATGTGGTAATGCCTTACTAATTATTTTAACTCGTTTAATACTGTTTTAGCTTTGGTATTTGTAGGGTCAAGCTCAATTATTTTTTTGTAATACTCTTTGGCTTCTGCTTTCTTGTCTTTGTTTAAATAATAGAAGCCCAAATAGCCATATGCATTGATTAAGCCACCTTTGTTTTTGACTTTCAAAGTAGTTTCAAATTTCTCGGGATCAATAGTTAGCAATTGAATGTATTTTTCGTAATGACCTTTGGCTAAATCTGATTTAAAATCTGGGTCCATTGCCGAGTTACAATTTCCTCTCCACAAATAAGCATCTGGGTAATCAGGTTTCATTTCGTTGACCTTTAAAAATGCAGAATCAGCTTTGCTGTTTTGTTTGGCATAATACAATGATTTACCATATAGAAAATAATCGGCAGGCGTAACTTTTTTGGCCTTACCAATGTATGTTTCATAGGTTGTTGCAGCGCTATCAAACATTTTCATTTTGTTATATGTTTTTGCCAAATCAATATACATATCCACATTGTATGGGTTCATTTCCATAGCCCTTTTCAAATTCAAAATGGCCAATGAATCTTTGCCACCAACCTTTGCTTGCAGCCTACCTAAGTATTCATAATCGGTGGCAGTAATTTTCTTGGCTTCTTGCTTAGAGATATAATATTCCAAAGAACCTAAACCACTTTTTGCTTGCTCAGCATCAGGTTTTGTTTCAAGTATTTCGCATAGTGAGAATGCACGCAAACGGTAAAGTAATAAAGTGGTTTTATCTGTTTTTTGAATTTCTTCAATGCGTTCAAATGCCTCGTCATAAGCCTTGCTTAAAAACAAGATACGCGCAAACCTAATTTGGTTAGCGATACTTGGTTCAGAATTAGCTAAGTATTTACCATAAGCTTCTTTGGCCAAAGAAAACTTGCGTTGTGCATAATACAATTCGGCTTGGTATTTCCATGCTGGTGCATAGTTAGGGTCTTTTTCAAAGGCACGGTTCAAATCGTTTTGGGCTTGCTCATAATTTCTAACCCTGATCCAAATTACAGATACTCGGGTATAAGCTTTTGGATTTTTAGGATCAATACCAATGGCTCTTTCATAAAAAGTAGCAGCGTTACCACCATCATTTTTCTCTAAATAAACATCACCACCTGCAATTAACAAATCGTAGTTTTTCTTGTCTTGCTCATAACCCATTTTTATTAACTCTTCAGCTTCATCAAGCATTTTAACAATGGCATTGTTTACCATACTTGAAGCAACAATTGAAAGTGCTTTTAAATCTGTAATGGTACCATTGCGCATTTTACTAAAAGAAAGTGCTTTATCGAAATGAACTTTGGCCTTTTCTTTGTTTTCTAACAAAAGCTCAAGTTCACCTAATCCTGCATAGTTGCTAGGATTTGTAGGAGCAACTTTTATACCTTCATTGTAACAGATGGTTGCAGAGTCGGCGTTTAATAAATTTAAATAGGTTTGACCCAAATAATACCAATTATCGCCATTGGCAGGTTCTTTTGTTGTTAACTCTTTGAAAATGGTTCTTGATGCTTCATACTTTTCAAAGTCGATTGCTCTTAAACCATCTTGCAAGGTTTGAGCTTGTAAAAATCCACTGAATAATACAGTAACTACTAAACTTAATATGCTATTTTTCATGTGTGTCAATTTAAATTGATAGTTCTTATAGAAGACCTAAAAGGAACTAGGCCACCTTTTAATAATATTTTTTGTCCGGGTTCGCTTTCCATAAAGCTAGCAAAGCCTGTGCCAAGTCCGGAACGCATTTCTCTGCTAGCCACCTTAATTTGGCGCCAATACGGATATTGTTTCAAAGCAATATTTCCTTGCATGGGTTTGTTATTGATGCCAGCAGCGCGCATCAGGATAGGTTCAATATCTGCCACTTTAAGATTGGATAAGAAGCCCTTAGCTTGCACATCATCGGTATCGCTGATCCAACTAACGCCAATAATACCTATGGCATTTTTATTCTTTTGAACGTAGTCGATGACTTCAGGATTATTTTTGAGGGCAAAGCAATTTTTACCTAAAGGTGACCCTTTGAGCGCGCTATCTTGAAGGAGGCGGATGGAGCCCGACTTAGGACTATCAAAAACCACCTGAATTTTGCCTAATTTACTGATGGAAGAAATTTGACTCCAGTCGGTAATTTCGCCAGAGAGTAATCCTTTGATTTGCTTTAATGAGAAGCTAGTATCAACATTGGTGGGATTTAACACAAAGGCAACCGCATCATAACCTAATTTATGGTATTTGGCATTGCTAATTTTCTGTTCGTTTAAAACACTTATTTCACTGGCATTTAATTCGCGGGTAATGATTGCCAGCCTGGCACTGTCTTTTAGCATCATTTGAATGGCATCATATTCACTTAAATAAACCATATTAATTTTTGCATTTGGGTATAACTCTTCAAAAACCATTTGTTCGGCCTGCATAATGGGTAAGAGACTTTCATCGCAAGCAACTGTAATTTCGCCAGTGGTTGGGGTATCGTTGATTTTACTGTCTGAGTTTGGTTCAGAACAAGAATAAAGAAAAAGAAATATCAACAATAAAAATGGGGTTCTCATGATTTTAATGCCCTCCAAAATCGGAATATTCCGTATAAGAACAGTAGGGAACTTACACCAATTTTAGCCCAAGAATCCATATTTTCTAGAAATGGGAAATAATAAAATATAACGCCCATGGCCATGTAAAATACCCCCATAACAAGGCTAAAATATTTAAAAATACCTGCAACCTTGTCTTTTCTATCTTCTCTAATTTCGTCTAATTCTTGGCTCATTGTATTAAATAACAAGGCCTGTTTCTACCACCTAGCTTAAAAAACTAATTGGCAAAAGCAGGCCTTATAAAATATTAGTTTAACTGAAAGCGAATTGGCAAAGTAAACTTAACCGTTACAGCTTTACCATTTTGTTTTCCTGGCGTCCAATTAGGCATAGTTTTCACCACACGGATTGCTTCATCATCACAACCCCAACCTAGTTTTTTTCCTACTTGCTCTATCTGAGTAATCTTTCCATCGGCACCAACTACAAAAGTTAGTACCACTTTTCCTTCTATGCCATTTTCTCTTGCGAGCGGTGGAAACTGAATATTCTTACTCAAGAACTTATACATTTCTTCGGGACCACCAGCAAACTCGGGCATTTGCTCTGCAAAGGTTAAAATCTCAGGTGCATCTCCATCGCCTTCACCACCTTCGGTTAAGCTGGCATCCACACCATTTGCATCACCCTCTACAGTTGCCACACCAGCATCCTTGTCTTTCATTTCCTCTTGAATTGGAGGTGGTTCCTCGTCTGGCACTTCCTCATCAGGTTTAATTTCAGGAGGAGTAAATTTCACCGTACTTTTTAATGGTGGCGGTGGTTCAGTTGGAGGTGGTGGTGGTTCGTTTTTATCAATTGGTGGTGGTTCTTCCAATGTGGTAACATCAGTAACCTTCACTTCATTTTCTTTTGGAATTTTGGATTGAATGTAATCAATGATTACTGGAGCTGAGATGGCGGCAGTAAACAATACTACAGCGAAAACTATTCCTTTAATGGTGTACTCATCACTTTTCTTGCGCAATACATAAGCACCATAAGCCTTGTTGCGGTGGTTAAAAACCAACTCAACCCATTTGCTATCAAATATATTTAATTTTGCTGCCATGTTAGAGTGGTTTTAAGGACATTGCTGTTTTAATTAAATCCTGTTCAACCGGCGTAATGTCTACAATTGCATAACGGCCTATGTTACAAATCAACATTTCATCAAGTATATCAACTAGGTTTCTATACTTAGCTTTGTCGTCTGCCTTAATTACAACAATGAGTGCATTAGGATTGGCTTTGATACCAGAAATTCTTTTCTTCATTTCATCCTCAGTAATTTGATTCATTCTGTACATTTCTTTTAGTACTGGAATAGAATCATAATTATTTGCATTAGCTTTTACAAGCAACTCTTTGTTTTTATTTAATAAAGTGGCTCTGATACCACCTTTACTAAAATTAGTTATCACAGGTGTTTCAGGATCACCTGTTGTTTCGTTGATGAAATAATAAACAATTTCATCGTTTTCTGCCAACAAAAGAGTGATAGCTTGGGAAGCTTTTACTTTTTGTTTTTCCTCTTCAGTAACATCCTTTACAGGCATGTTAATCTCCATTGTTTTTGGCTTATTCATGGAAGTAGTTAACATAAAAAAGGTAATGAGCAAGAAGCCCAAATCCACCATGGGGGTAAAGTCAACACGAGTTGACATTTTCTTACCTTTTGGTTTCCCACCTTTTTTATGGCCACCGCCACCGCCTTCTATTTCTGCCATTTTATTTTACTATTTTTCAACTGTCTCGGTAGACATGTTGGTGATGAAATTAAAACGATTCACTTTTTTCTCTTGCAAGGTTTTGATTACTTGCTTAACAACCGGAAAATTTGCATCTTGATCACCTTTGATGGCTACACGCACTTGGTTATTGATTAAGCGCGATTGCCATATCCATTCTGCTAATTCATTGTTTAATGAATCGCAAGGAATTCCAGCTTGAACAAACTTTGCTCTATCTGCAGATTTAGTATTTAGCAGATTACCTAAATTATTTAAAGGTACACCAAAACTCGACATTAAAGAGAAGTTTTTGATTTGGTCTGGAGTGAAAGTGATTTTATGAATGTCGGCTACTTTTTTGATGAGCTCTTCTTTATATTGCTGACCTTGCAATTCAAAAAACACGCGACTATCATCACTAATTGTGATGGTCATCATGTCTTTGTCTGGCAATGGCACTTCAGCAACAGAAGAAGGTGCATCGATGGTAACCGCCTCTTCTGGTTTAAATTGTGTAGCTAACATAAAAAACGTCAATAGAAGGAACGCCACGTCTGTCATGGCCGTCATATCTACTGATGTACTTTTACGAGGTACTTTAACCTTAGGCATATTATTATTTATTACTGATGAATACTAAAATTATTACCTGTTGATAATCTATCAACAAAGGCTCTATTGCTGAGAAGTTCAGCAATAGGATTGCCTATTTATGTTTTTCAGCAAACGTTTGAACAATACTATAACCAGCTTCATCAATGGTAAAGGTAATCTTGTCAATTTTTGTGGTAAACACATTGTACATGATAATGGCGATAGCTGAGTTACCAATTCCTAAAGCGGTGTTGATCAAAGCCTCAGAGATACCATTTGCCAAACCAACTGAATCTGGTGCACCACCAGTACCCAAAGCCGCAAATGCACGAATCATACCCAATACCGTTCCTAATAGAGCGATCAAAGTAGAAACTGAAGCCATGGTTGCAATAATTACCAAATTCTTTTCAAGCATTGGCAATTCTAGCGTAGTAGCTTCTTCCAATTCTTTTTGAATAGCTAAAATTCTATTGTCAGTATCCATATCTGACTTACCTTCCATTTCTTTGTATTTAACCAAAGCAGCTCTCACTACATTGGCAACAGAACCTTGTTGCTTATCGCATTCGGCAATAGCAGCATCAACGTTGTTTGAAGACAAATGACCTTGAACTTTACGAACAAAACCTTCAGCATTTGATTTTCCTTGGGCTTTATTGATTGTTAAAAAACGCTCAATAGAAAAAGTGATACTCATTAATACCAAGGATAATAAAATTGGCACAATAAAACCTCCTTTGTAAACCAAGCCTAATACGTTACCAATGCCTTCGGCAACAGGGTGGTTATTTGGATCTCCTCCTTCAAAGTTTCCAGGATATCCTAAAACAAACTTGTAAATCAAAATTCCTGTTACAACCAGGATTGGAATTGCGAAAGCAGCAAAATTACTTTTCATTGAGCTTTCAGATTTAGGTGACGCTACCTTGTTCATGAGAATTATATTTTATAGTTTATATAGTTACAAAAAAAGTCAATATTTATTAATATACAAGTTGCATGGCATATTAATTAATTATTATCTCAACTAATTACTACGCATTCAACGCAAAAGGCTTTAAAATATGTTAAGTATGGGCGCTGGATACAAGCCAAAAAACAAACCAAGCGCTAAACAAACCCATAAAACAAGCTGATAATTGAGCGTATTCTCAATTTGGAACTCATTTGCAGGCTTGCCATACATGGCTAATATAACCTTGAAATAATAGTAAACGCCTATCATTGAAGAAAATATGGCTATTAAGGTTGTATAAAAATAACCGCTTTGTAAAGCTTCAGTAAAAATGTAGTATTTACCCATAAAACCTGCAAATGGAGGAATGCCCGCTAAGCCAATCATGGCCATGCTCATGGCGGCTGCTAACACAGGATTCTTTTTACCCAAGCCATTAAAGGCATCAATTCCTTCCGATTTTGTTGATTTAAATACAGGGATGGCTATGGCAAATGCTGCCAACGTGCTCAATGAATAACCCAAAGTGTAATAGAATAAAGCACCTGCAGGTTGATTTTTTGCACTTAAAATGATTAGCATTAAATAACCAGCATGCGAAATTCCAGAATAGGCTAGAAGTCGTTTAAAATTGGTTTGAGCCAAAGCCATTAAGTTACCTATTGCCAAAGTAAGAATGGCGGCAACATTCAAAATCAATTCTGCTTTCCATGAAGTATAGAAGAAGGTAGCGCTCATTAATTTGTAGAAAGCCCCAAAGGCAGCAATCTTAATCAAGGTACTCATATAAGCAGTAATCAATGC